>OLFZ01000021.1_pt1 | contig 178122 bp, 143 predicted proteins | sample 1604861 | NCBI WGS metagenome assembly OLFZ01 (sample SAMEA3888895, study PRJEB22519) | human gut metagenome | biome: human gut; feature: human-associated habitat; material: faeces | place: Denmark | collected 2011 | reverse complement strand
GCGTACCTGCTGCTTCATTGCGGCGGTCAGCGGATAGTCCTTGTCTTTCTCGATGCTCACCTGTTTCGTATAGGTGAAGAACCATCCAGGGGCATTGTTCACAAAGGCATCCGTGCCTGCCCGGTTTCCCGTGGCTGCGGCAATGGTGGCGGTGGTACCATTTACCGTGATTCCTTCAGCTGGGTTCCACACCGCAAGGGTGTAGCTGCCTGGAGCAAACAGATGGTCGGGGGCATGGGTGGCGGAAGTCTCCGTACCCGTATAGTCGCCCATGGTGACCGTCCACGTGGCAGGTATGTTGATACCCTCACCTCGGGCCGACCAGTCGGCTGTCACCGCAATTTTCCCATAGTCGGGATGCGGCGTGTCATAAAGCGTGTCCTTCACGCAGGAAGAGAGCAGCACGGCGGCTGCCATTCCCATCATATATATATATTGTCTTGCTTTCATACTCTATTCCTCCGTATTAGAATAACTTCCATACCAATGTCACACCGGCGTTGATGGGGCCACACCAATTTTTTGTCTCGTTGCCACAGCGCACGCGCACACCATCGATGACTTCATATTTTTCGAAATCGGCATTCAGGTAGCCCAAGCCGAGGTTGAAATCAAGAGCCAGTGCCTTGTTCAGCCGTAGCTGATAGCCGGTGGTGATGCCGCCACCCATCAGGTCGCCCTGCTTGCCTGTTTCGGAGAGCTTGTAGTTGAACTGTCCGGCCTTGAACATCGCGCCCAGATACCAGGCTTTCTTCTCACCCATATAGTAACGCACTTCCGGAGCCACTTCCCAGAGTGCATAGCGGCGGTCTTTGTCATTCCAACTCCAAGAAGTCCACGAGCCGTTTACGGCAATGCCCCACGATGGACAGATGCGCCATTCAAGTCCTAAATCGGGTGTCAGGGTAGCCCAGCGCAATAGGTTGGCACGCAGGGAGAGATGATAATCATTTGTGATTTTAGTTTCCGACGGCGTGCCGGCAAGTGTATTTTGTAGAGCGGCTTTCTCGGCTTCTGCCTTTTCAGCGGCAAGTCGGGCTTCTTCCGCTTTACGTTGCTCTTCGGCAAGCCGTTCCTGTTCGGCACGTTTCTCGGCTTCCGCCTTGCATCGTGCTTCCGCTTCCGCATCCTTCACGGCTGTTTCCTTTACCGGTACCGTCAGACGCACGGTAACAAAATCACCCTCATTCGCATGATTGCGGGTAATAAAATTCTCCTCTATTATTTCCGCGCGTGTAATCAGTTCGGATTTCACACGGTTGGCACGGATCTTCGCCGTGGCAAGGTTCTCTGTTTTGCTGCCCAGTGAATTACAGTAGCCGTCAACATAAAGTGGCAGCTTGCCGTCAAGAATTGTGGTTCTGTTGTTTTCGATACATTCCAACAGACGGGCAAATTCCGTGTCATTGCCATTCCAAGGCACGTAGAACATGTCCTTCTGCGGGACGAAACGAAAAGTGTAGGTCGTGTCTGTATTCTGCTGCGCAATGACTGGAAAAGTTACCGCCGTCAGCCACAGAAACAGGGTAAGAAAAGTGATTTTTCTGCTCATATTTACTTGCATTTATTATCTTGTCTTCTCCAAAGGTAATAAATGCCATCCTGTGCCCGAAATATCACAAGAACTTTTTCTGTAGTATTTCATGAAAATTGTCGTATGAGCATCTTTTTGCGAATTAGCACTTTTCGAATTGTCGAATAAGCACTTTTTTGTCGTTTGAGCACTTTTAGAAAATGGGGTTCTGTGACCTTTTTCAAGTTTTTTTACTACACAAATTATTCCCGATTTGCTTTTTTCCATTTGGCAGGCGTACATCCTTCCTTCTCGGAAAATAATTTGATAAAGTTACTGCGGGAAAGAAAACCAGAAGACTCAGCCAGCTTCTGTATATTGATTTCCGGATGCTCCTTCAGCATGTTTTTCGCATACTCCAACCGGAGACTGGTTATCCATTCGCGGAATGTCATTTTATACGTAGTCTTGATATAAGCGGAAAGATAGGTACGGTTCGTATAAAGTATTTTGGACAGTTCTTTATCTGAAACGAAGGTTTTGTTTTTCGCCATTAGGTTATCGGGCGTGAGGAATGTTTCGGTGTTCGTCCATAAATGAGTTTTTTGCTCTTTTTGTTGTACGGAGGCGTTGCTGCTAAAGCGCCACGTGCTATTAGGTTCTAAATAATACTCAATATTAGCTACTTTATTTTTATGTCTTCCCGTTGGATAGCTATTAGCCATGTTGCATATATCTATCATTTTACGTTCTTCATTGAAGTTATTGACGTCTGCATCAATGCTAAGCATTTGTCTGTCATCCATACGCATCAAGAAGCCTTGTCCGCCCCACAACTTTTCAGTAGCAACGTCAGCTTCGAGTTTAGCCATCCAGGTGCCAAGGTATTCACGCTTCAAATGTACGTCCATCACATATTGCTTATCATGCATATCACGTCCCGTCAGTTCACTCAGTTCCCCTTGTTTGTCGTATACCTTTACCTTGCTCACAATGTAGGCTGGCAAGCGGTCAAGTGCCGCATCAATGTTGCCATTGAAAAAGTCTTTTCCACTGAATAGCAAACTCTCAATGGCTTTGCCGTTGACATAAATCACACCTTCTTCAATCTTGGTATTAGGTAGTTGCTGCACCAATTTGCGAAGTGATTCATTCTTGAGTATATTAAAGGCATCAGCATTATACACCAACGTATCCCCCTTATAATACATTTTAATCTTCGTCGCCGTAACCGTAGCTTCGTTAAGATTACGCTGCTTCATAACGGGAAGGAGGTTAATCGTTCCCACATCGATGCGTTTCTTCTCCGAATCTATATGTATGTTTTTCTTTACGCTATCGTAGCCCGATGCACTAACTATTAGCACTACGTCTTGAAAATTTGAAGAGATTTTGAGATTAAAAACGGCACCACTATTCTTGTCGAGATATCCCGTTGAGTTGTCATTTCTTTCCTCCACAATCATGTTGAGCTTAGCCTTGGTTGATGCCAAAACGCTATCGTTGGCTGCATTCATTACCTTTACGGTGGCATCATGTAGTCCTTCGTTGGTAATTGGATTGATTACTTCACCCGTCAACACTATATTCTGAGCGGAGGATACTGAGAAAAATGTAGACATTAGCAAAATAAAGAGTATTTTATACATGGCAGGAAACGTTTTAAGAAGGCGAGTGTGTAACCTTATTGCAGCTGCACACTCGCATACGTAATCCCTTAATGGGATGAGATCATTAGATAAACGTGAAGTTCCTCTCTAGTCGTCCAGATAGACCTCAAGCATGAAGTAACAGGGTGAGGAAGTCTCTTCAGCTTTCTTTCGGCATTCGGCGTCGCCGTGTTCTGTCCAAGTGACGCAGAACACGTTGAGTTTAGGATAAATGTTGGCTAGCTTGGAAAGGGGCATATACTCCTTGTCGCGCTGGTTGCGAATAATGCAGGCATAATAGCCTGGCACATCATTGAAAGTGTGGAAAAGAGTGACATATTGCGAGGCATCGAGCTTGAGTTGCAGCGTGTTAATGAGGTACTTGTTGATGTTGACAGAGAGCAACTCTTGAGCCTCTTTCCACAGGTCGGACCAGTGGGTGAGTTTTTGGAGTATTTTGATGTTGGTGTCGAACACGGTATACGAACTTGCAAAGTTAATAGAGAGTGTGTTGCTGAGGCTCTTTCCCATGAGACCATGAAGGATGAATACTTTGAATCTCACTTCTTCTTTTCCTCCCTCTTTGTAGAGCCACCATTCCATGCCCTCGGCGGTGCGATACGAGGGATTACCTGTATCTTGACAACGCATGGACATGTAGCAATGTCCCGGGCCGCCAATAATAAACTCTTGTTCGTCTTTTTTGAAGAAGTGGGCCACGCGGCGCGATTTTATTTGACACCCATTGTTTAGTGGAGCTATGGAGCTGTAGGAATTCAAATTCTTGCTTGCGCTTTCGAACTGCGATTGGATGCGCTCTATCAGCTTGTCTATTTTGTTTTTATCGCTCTTGCTAGAATAAGGCATACGGAATGTATATGCGCGTAAATAGCATAGGGAGTCGAGGTCGTCGTGTCCTTGAATCTCTTCCGTGTTGATGAGTTGGGCTTGTGGGGCAGAACTTAGCTCCTTGTACGCCTTGTGGAAAAACTGTGCCCGAAGTTGCATGGCTGATGCGCACGCAAGGGCGAGGAGGATGAGAATGCGTTTCATAATGTATTGATGTCTTGATAAGTTAATGCATAGTTGATTACGGTATCAATGAGTTGCAACTCAAATAGGGCGTTTTCTATTTGTTCTTGAATTTGTTGTCTTTCGTTGGAGGATATGGAGTCAGTGCTGGCAGTCATTTCGAGCGGTTGCTCCTTGGCTATGGACACCTCATTGGCCTCTTTCGGGGGAGTTACTTTAATTACTGTCTGTTTGTGCTGGGGCGAGGGCGCCTTCTGCGGTAGTAGTTGCGGGGCTTCGGAAGTAGTCAAAGAAACCTTTTGAACTATTGCGGGGGAAAGTTTCCTCGTCGCACTTAGATGCATGGCGGTAGTGGACTCTTGAGACATATTGTTTGTAAAATGCCACGCAGCCCATGTACCACAGATCACGCATACCACGCAAGCCGCTGCATAACGAGCGATGGCAGGCCAGCATCGACGACGTTGGGCGTGACGGTGTTGCGCGAGCAAGCGATCATATTCGCGTGCGCCAGGTGTAAGCTCCTTCAGCATCTGCTGGTATAACGCTTCGTCGCTGGGTAGAGTTCTTTTATTTTTCATTGTCAATCAGTCTTTTAAGTTTGGCTTTTGCCATGGATATCATGCTCTTTACCGAGGGCTTGGGCAGATGTGCTTCGGCTGCAATCTCGTCCACGCTCTTATCGTCAATGTGGCGTGCTTTGAAAAGCGACTGTTCGCGAGGCGAGAGCTGGCGCATGGCATGGTCGATACGTTGCATCGCCTCTCGGGCAAGAAGTTGAGCATCGGCTTCAGTGGTGCATGGTGCGAGCGATTCTTCCAGAGGCGAGGTGGGTATTTGCCCAAGTTTGTGATAGCGTTCCACGCAGACGTTCTTGGCCACCATGACTGCTAGTGCCTCTAAGTTGCGCTGAGCGTTGAGCTTCTCGCAGTAAGTCCACAATCGAATCAGACTATCTTGTGCCACATCCTCGGCATCCTCTGCATTGCCAAAGAAGTCGCGTCCCACTCTGACCATGAGTGGACGAAGATGGGGAATTGTATGTTCAAACTCTGCGTGTGTCATATCTACCTAATATACTGCTCAGCGAGGAAAAAGTTAAGTGCGAGGGTGCCACTTTTATAGTGATTATTCCTTTTCTAATTCTTTCCTCCCTCCAGTGCTGCGTGAGAATAGCTTTCTTACTTCACCTTTTCGGCGCGAAGATACAGTCTTCCTTTTGGACACGCAAATTATTATCTCTGTGTAGATAGAATTCCCCCCCCCTTGCGAACAGATAAACACATACGTTGCAAGAGCTAACGAGAATACTGTGTACTCTCTATCAGAGACAATGCAGAAGTAAGACGCGTCGCCCGCAAAGCTATTTGCGGACGACGCGTTTCGCATCTCTATATATGTGTGTTATTTTTTCAGAGCCTTACATTTCCGTTAGCTCCTTACATATTAAGCAGAGCACTCACTTCGGCTGGGTTGAGCGCCCATTCGTAGGTGTAGGCTTCATCAGCCTCATCAGGAGAAGGTGCAAGTGAAAGATGCTGAGCTTCAGCCTTTATCTCGAGTAGCTGACCTATTGACAGTTTATTGCGCAAACGCTGCAACAAGGCATTAACGGCAGTGAAGTCGCAGCCTTGAATGTTTTGGGAGATGAATGGCATCTCAAGCCACGTAATTTCACGCTCGTCAACATCAAGAACTCCGAACACAAGACCACGTGAAAGGTTGCTCTCGCTGATACGTACCATGTGTTGCACACACGATGGGTCGTAGGCCACTCCCGTTTTTTCAGACACTTTCATGGGGTATGCCGAATCCATCCAACCCACCACAAGGTTGGGCGAAAGTGCACCACAGCTATAAGCATTGGCTGTGAAGGTGACGTATTTGGCACCAGCCTCGGCAAGTTCGGGTAGCGATAGTTCTATATACTCCGCTGTGCCCACCATCTCGGGAATAGCGCGTATGTCACCTCCGTGTTTGGCTCCAGTAGCCTTCAAACGGTAGTAGGCACAGTCTTCGGTTTTCCCATTTTCGAAAGCAATGTGGCAGCTGATGTCCATGTCAAGGGGTTGAGCGTGTAAGCCCTTTCCCCATTGCAAGAACAAGCGTACAGCATCACCCTCTACGGGGAAACGGGTGCCCATGAGTGCACACGATGTGTCCTGTATCGTGGCAGACCTGTCGCCTACGCTAATGGGTATGTCGAACAGCGAGGGGGCAATATAGATGGTTTTTGTCTTTGTGGTTTGCGCTGCAAAACTATGTTTGAGGGATAGAATGTAGCATTGCTTTACCCTTGCCACCATAGCCCTTAGGTCGGCAGGGCTGTAAAGTGATAGCAATTTGTTTTTAGAAATAGAGATTGTGTAGCCCGTGATGGGGTGTGCTGTGCGCGTAGCATCAGGGTCAAAGTATTTTTCGGCGGCATTACCCAGTGACAGGAGCAAACGAGAAGGCATTTGGTCGGTCACTTGCTCAAAGGCCTCCATTGTTTCTTCACATCCAAAGCGCAGCATGGTAGCAAAGAGGCTGCGGGCAAACAGTCCTGGGCGTTGCTTGAGCATTTGTAACACGGTTTGCGTATCACGATTGTTGCGCGCTTGCTGCAAAATACCCAGCCAAGTGGGCTGCTCCTGACGATAGAATGCGTCAAGGATATCAGCCAAATGTTCATAACCTTTCCTGCGTGAATATTCTCCAAGTCGCAAGGCGCGAATCATGCGCACCCACATTCCGCGTTTGGCATTCATATTCTCTGTGGCTTGTTGGGGCGATAATGCAAGGTTGTTGATCCACGAAGCCACGCATTGGCAGTGCTTGCGGTCGTATTTTAATTTGAGCTTCTCCTTCATCTCCTTTCCAGCATATTCGCTCTGATTAAGAGGGCCAAACATGTGGTAGTAGAATCGGCGGGCTTGCGCTATCAATGTCCTTGGTTCAATAATTTGCACATACCCAGTCTTTTCATACCACAAATAGCGTAATATGTCGGTAGGAGTTTTCAGTAAAGCTTGAGCTTGGGCTTGTTGACCATTTGCCACAAGGTGTTTCACTGCAAGCATTGCTGTTTCCTTCATACTAATCTCAACGTTGTCGGGCAGTCCGTAAATGTCAATCAACTTTTCGAACGAATCCTTTTGCGTAGCGTCAAGTGGAGTGGGGGAGGCAAGAAGAGAGTGGTATACTTGTTTCAGATTTTCCTCGGTAAACAATCGGAGTTCTTTCAGTTTCGATGCTTGACCTTTGTATACGAAGTTAGCCGTAGTGAAAGGCGTTCCGCAGAAAGGGCAGCCTGTATATCGTTCGAGGGGAAATGTGCCTTCGGGAATGAAGCAACCACAGGGCAGCGTGCAGCCTTCCAATCCAGCTTTTGCCCCGCCGATAAGGTTGGCAAAGAATGTTATTAAATGGTCGGCTCGCGTTTCGCCAGTGGGCACATTCCAACCCTTGACAAGTGTTGCCCAATTAAGTTTCACCCCCATCACGTCATCAATCACGGCGGTAATGCCGGCCAATTCTGTGGCGCTCACCATGCATAGCGCATGAAGCAAATCTTCGTTTACACTGAAGCCATTCTCCCTCAGTCGGGCCACGAAGGCCAACACGGCAGGGGTAGGCTTTGTTTCAAGATCTATTTCTTTAGGGTCAATGTCCAAGTATATGGCCCGGTAGCGCAAGGCAATTCTTGGCAGTTTTTTGTCTCTCATTTGTATGAAATATAAAAGGTAATGGAACGACACGTACATTCCAGCTCCAAGCTTCAAGCTGAATTCAAAATCAGGAGTATGCCGTTCTTAGACCTGTTCAACTTATTTGTTCTGAAAAGATGTATTCTCAAGGCATTTAGAAGGCTTACCCTGGTTGGCGAAGGCACGGGATAAAGTGCTTCATCAGATGTTATGCCACCTTTGTGCTTTTGAGAACTCAGCTTTCAGATTTAACTTGAACGGGCTGAAGGCCCAATGAATTCCATAGCCCAAGGCAGCGCCTTGGGATATCATCAAGAGGAAAAGTGACGCCCTGTAAGGGCAAAAGTATGATGAAGTGTTTCTACTTCTGCCCTTACAGGGCGTCACAACCTTGTTCAATTTTACCCAGGGCGTTGCCCTGGGCTAAGTAAATGCTTGGGCCTTCAGCCCGCGCTTGCTAAATCCGAAAGTTGAAAAATAGTGTGCCGCGAGCAGGAATCGAACCTGCGACACATTGTAATTGTAGGAGTATGTGATGGTTAGTCCTGTTTAGGTGAGAAAATTCTATCACACTTTTCAAACAATCGCTCTACCAACTGAGCTATCGCGGCGGTACAAAATGGTAATTGGCAGACTATAATGGGTCAAGTTTAGCAAACTGATGTTGAAGTAAGTCAGCCTTGGACCATCTTGCTTTTAATTGTAACAGAGGAGGAAATGGCTAATCATGATTTTCCCCATCAGTGGGGAGTCACTATGTATTATTAGTAAATGAAGTATGATATGGCTTGATCCTCCTTTATATTTATGTGCAGAGGGAATAGTGTTTCCTCATGTCCCGATTGCGAGTGCAAAGTAATAAGTATGCTCCGCAATGTTTTTGCGTAATGAAAGAAAAGTGATAAGAATTAAAGAAAAAAGTGCATTTTCTTTCGTCTGCGCAGAAACATTGCGCAGATTGTGCTACATTTGTCCTTGTATAACCAAAACCTTGAAGCTATGCCAGCCAACAAAAATGCTTTAATACGCTATAAAACTATTGATAATTGTCTTCGCAATCGCTATCGCCGATGGACCATTGACGATTTAGTAGAGGCTTGTAGTGATGCGCTCTACGACTGCGAGGGTATAAGCAAAGGTGTTAGTTTGCGTACGGTACAGAACGATTTACAGATAATGCGTTCCGATAAATTGGGCTATAATGCTCCTATTGAGGTGTACGACCATAAGTATTATCGGTATGCCGACACCGAATATTCCATTACCAACATGCCCCTTTCGCAAGGTGACTTCGAGGTGATGCAAGAAGCTGTAGACCTGCTGCGACAGTTGGAGGACTTTGATCAGTTTGTCGAAATATCCGATGTGGTGAGCCGTTTGCAAGACAAACTCTCTATCACACAGAAGCGTCGCAAGCCCATTATACATTTCGATAGTGTACCCAATCTTCGGGGACTTCGTTTGCTCAGTCCGTTATACAACTATATAGCTCATAAGCAAACGCTACGTATTAGTTATCAGTCGTTCTCGGCGCGCAAACCTGTTGAATATGTACTCTTTCCCTACTTGCTCAAGGAGTTTCGCAATCGTTGGTTCCTTTTCGGATCCAAAGCCAAGGATCTCGTACTCTACAATCTTGCCCTTGATCGCATTCAATCCATAGAACCCTGCGATGTGCATTTTCGTGAGAATCCGCAGTTTGATGCCTCGCATTTCTTCGACGACGTGATAGGAGTGAGCAAGAACATTGGCAATCGTCCTATTTTCATCTCCTTTTGGGCTAACGCAGAGCAGAGCCAATACATCAAGACCAAACCTATTCATCCCTCGCAGCAGCTTGTCAGCACCAATCCCGCCGACCATAGTTGCATTTTCAGCATTCGTGTGATAACCAATTTCGAAATGTATTCCGTGTTTATGAGCTATGGCCCAGGCATTCGCATACTCTCGCCTCGTTTTGTCGTGGCTTTTATGCGTGACAAGATGTGCGAAGCTGCCGATATGTACGATCAAGAGACAAATGATTTTTTGCAAGGCCAGAAGTGATACCCGCATGCAGCAATCAGCCGCAAAATAGTGCTTTCCTGGCATCGTCAATGCGTCACCCAATCAAATGACGCAACTCATCGTTTTTCAATATGCGCTATGTGATGGCGCGGTAAAGTGACGAAGTCAGAATATTGTGGATTTGCCGCAATATCCTGATTTCATCACTTCCTGCGCCGTTGAATGGCGCGTATTGAAAATCAGTGCCCTTCGTCATGTTTGCGCCTCACCCCCCAGAGCCACGGCAGTGAACTTCTGTCCCATACCGCGCACGGCACGCTTTATTTGACTCCACAATGCGGTACGCGTCGTTGTTCCACACCATGCAGCCCCGTTTGTGCAGGTCAATCACCATGGTGTTGCGCACCAGTTCGCTCACGGACACAAACCCTTTGTCCGTTTGGTCGCACTGTTGCACTTCGAGCGTGCGGTCAAGCACATTATAGCGCATGTCGTACAGTTCGTCCATCAGCGTGATGGCTTGTTCTGTCAGACCGCAGTTCGCAGTGTTTCCAGTTGTTTGCGGTGCGCAGTCTGTGTCGTTTCCCATGCGTTTTTGCTGCTGGGGTATTTCTGCGTTTTCAGTTTGTGGTTCTGCACTATGTCCGATAGCGTCTATCAGTTTGTCAACGCCACGTTTCACAATGGCATCGGCATAGCGCAGCATTTTGTTAAGCATTCGTTTCATGGTAGTCAATACAATTTGGGGTAGTACAAAAGTGCTGCAAAGGTAACACCAAGACATTGCTCCCATCAAAAAAAGTGTACAATTTGTACACAAATATTTGCCCAATCGCCGTCATCCCTCATGTAAAAGAGAGTGTGTGCTTTTACTGCCATCTTACACTTTTTGTGCGTAACAAGTTGATATACAGATGTTTCAAGAGTGTAAGATGATCTCAAAGTATCTTACACTCCCCTGCATACATCTTGCACACCTCACTCCGCTGCCTCGTAGTCGGTTTGGACGTATGCGGCGGGTTTTACGCCACAGGGACGTAGAGAAATCTGTCGGAGCAACAGACTTTTCTGCTCCCCTATACCGTAATATTCTTCTCCCGTGCTTGTGCCGTGTGGCAGCATGTGGGGTGTGTAGGTTGTGTGTAGGTGGAATTTGCAGTATCTTACACTGAACAAAGTATTGATAACCAATGAGTTGTAACGTGTTAGTGTAAGATGTAAGATACTCGGCAAGTAAAGTTTTTGTAGTATGGTAAAGGTCCCGCTACCATCAAATGCAAGCTCTAAACGCAAGTACTAAACGCAAGCACCAAACGCAAGCACTAATGGGGGCGACGCGTCCCGCGTTAAGGCATTAAGGCAAAGGCTCATACATCAAATAAAGGCTCACAGACAGCGCTAATTACACGCTTGTTAGTGAGCCTTTGCCTTAAAAATCCCGACGCGGGACGCGTCGCCCCCATTAGTGCTTGCGTTTAGAGGTAACGTTTAGAGGTAGCATTTAGAGCTTGCTCTTCTAATAAGATAGGCTGCACCTTGGCATAAAGTTCAAGCAAGCTTGACTTTATGCACTCGGTTTGCACTATCTTTGCATAAGAAACTCAACTTCTCAAGTTTCGAATTTAGACGGGTACGGTTTGAATCACCGTGCAAGGCGAATGCAATCAAGCTTGCTTGAATTGCTGAGTCGCAGCCGATGATGTCAATAAAAGGCCAAAAGCATCGAACGCGACCTCTAATGGGGGCGACGCGTCTCGCGTCGGGAAAATATGCAGCTATTATTAGCAGTAGTAGCGTTCGTATTTAATTCCTATCTCTATCCCGACGCGGGACGCGTCGCCCCCATTAGTGCTTGCGTTTTTTCATAGCGCCTTTCAGCCCGCACTTGCTAAATCCGAAACTTTAGAAAGGAAAACAACAGCAATGCCAGATGCACAACACATATACTTAGCTATCGATTTGAAATCTTTTTTCGCTTCGGTAGAGTGTGTGGAGCGGGGGCTTGACCCCCTCTCTACCAATTTGGTGGTGGCTGATGCCAGTCGTACCGAAAAGACTATCTGCCTGGCTGTTTCGCCATCGCTCAAGGCATATGGTATAGCAGGGCGCGCCAGATTGTTTGAAGTGGTGCAGCGTGTGCGAGAGGTTAACCGTGAACGGGCACGGCACGCACCTGGCGGACGGTTGGTTGGCAAATCGCATTTTGATGCAGAGCTGAAGGCACGGCCCGAGTTGGCGGTTGACTACGTAGTGGCGCCGCCACACATGTCGCGCTATGTGTCGTATAGCGCACGCATCTATGGCGTGTATTTGCGTTATATTGCGCCCGAAGATATTTATGCTTACTCCATCGATGAGGTGTTTATTGACGCCACGCCATACCTTGACACCTATAAACTCACACCGCACCAATTGGCGGTAAAGTTAATACGCGAGGTGCTGGCCGAAACTGGCATAACGGCCACCGCAGGTATAGGCACTAATCTGTATTTGGCCAAGGTGGCCATGGACGTGGTGGCTAAACACGTTGAGGCTGATGCTGATGGTGTGCGTATAGCTGAGTTAGATGAGATGAGCTATCGCCGCAAATTGTGGAACTACCAGCCGATAACCAAATTCTGGAGGATTGGCAAAGGTATAGCGCGCAAACTTGCAACTCATGGCATGTATACGATGGGCGATGTGGCGCGGCAGTCGCTGCGCAATGATGAACTGTTGTACAAATTGTTTGGCGTTAATGCCGAGTTGTTGATAGACCATGCCTGGGGGTGGGAACCCTGCACAATGGCATACATCAAAGCTTACAGACCAACGTCAAAAAGTCTCAGTCGTGGACAGGTGTTGCACCAGGCCTATAATGTGACACAGGCCCGTGTCGTGATGCGTGAGATGGTTGACGAAATGGCTCTGACGCTGCTCGACAAGCAACTGCTCACCAATCAGCTTGTAATAGATGTAGGCTATGACCGCGAGAGCATCAATTTGCCGGACTTTTGGCAGGTGTACCATGGTGATATCGTGGCCGACCATTATGGCCGCAGTGTGCCAAGACCAGCTCGTGCCACCGCCAATTTGGCAGACAACACCTCGTCTGCCCATTTGATGGCTGAAGCTGTAATGCGGGCTTTTGACGAGGTGGTCAATCCGCATTTGCTTGTAAGACGCATGAATTTGACAGCCAATCATGTTGTGACTGAGCAATATGCCAGCAACAAGGCTCGGAGTAGGGTAGTGCAGCTCGACTTGTTTACCGATTATGAGCAGTTGGAGCGTGAGCGTGCTGCAGAGCGTGAACGCCTCGAACGTGAAAGGCGTGTGCAGCAAACCATGTTGAACATTAAAAAGACATTTGGCAAGAATGCCATACTCAAGGGGTTGAACTTTGCCGATGGTGCCACTACGATAGAGCGTAATTCGCAAATAGGTGGCCACAAAGCTTGACGTATACAAATTCAATAAAGGGCATGATGTACGACGATATATTTTACACTGAAGAGATAATAGTAAAGGGCAAGTATGGCGATATGCTCAATATGCCCCATCATCAGTCAGCCCGCCACCGCCCGATGCCGTTGGCCGACCGTGCCATGCAGTTTGGCGCTTTTGCGGCGGTGGCTGGTCATGACGATGCTGTAAAGCAGAGCGAGCTACAGGCTGAACTGGATGCCGAAACCGTATATGATGATGAATGGGATTGACGGGTTGCAGGGTTGAAAACAGAAAGGGTTGGCGGAAGTAATCCGTCAACCCTTTTATAAAATCGGAGTTTTGAATTTAGAACACCCATTTCACGCCCAAGCAGGGGCGGCACTTAAAGCCAAGTTTTGAACCGAAGTTGTTGCTCAACTCAATCTCTGTGCCCACGTTAAGGTTTTCGCAGCCAAACAAGTCACCCACGTTATACCAAAGTTGGGGTTCTGAAATGAATATAGTGTGCTTCTTTTTGTCGTCAATCGTTTTGTCTTCCCACCAAAAGTCGGCAAAACCGTCAAAGGTGAGACGCTTCAATCCGAGAAAGTCCTTGCACGTCCACACTGCAGTAAACTGCATGGGCACTTTGCTGTCCGTCTTGCGTATGTGTTTGTAGAGCGCTTTCAAGTTAAGCGTATTGCGATACGTTTGGTCGTGCACAAAATAGTCTACACCAGCCAGCCATGCCGTGTTGATGGGGTAGCTGCGGGTGATACCACCGTCGTATTCCACCTGAAGACTCAGTGGGGCCAGTTTGGTGTTTTGCCAAAAGTTCAGACAACGCGATATTTCGAGATAGGTGCCGCCGGGGGCCACACCATTGTCGGCATTGCTGTCGTGCTGCTTGTAGTTGAAGTCGTGGTCGATGAAGAAATAGGTGTTACCCCATTTGTCCGCCTTGAACATTTCAAGCGTCATGGTTACAAATTTGCGGTCAGAACCAAAGTCGTAGAACACTTGCATGTTAACTTGTGCCAAGACTGTCCGAACGGAGAGCAGGCACAAAAGTACTAAAAGAATTGATTTACGTTTCATGTGATAGAGTGAGATGTGAGATGTAAGAGAGTGAAGTATAATATAGCCCTATCCACAGGCATAGTTGAGTATAAAGAGCAGGGCGAGTATGATAAGTGTTACATTAAGGTCACGCCACTTGCCAGCACACAGTTTGATTATAACATAGCTCAGTATGCCCAAGCAGATGCCGTCGGCAATAGAGTAGCATAATACCATAGTAATCATGGTAATAAAGGCAGGGAAAGCTTCGGATATATCCTCAAGGTTGATGCGCTTGACCGTGTCAACCATCAGCACGCCCACCATGACCAATGCGCCACTTGTGGCAGCAGCGGGAATAAGCAGGAATATGGGTGAGAAGAAGATGGATATGATAAATAGCATTCCCACACAGAATGAGGTGAGACCTGAGCGGCCACCCTCGGCAATGCCCGAAGCACTTTCGACGTAAGTAGTGATTGTACTGCTACCCAAAAAAGCACTGGCTGTGGTGCCGACAGCATCGCTTAACATGGCATTCTTGATATTTGTCATGTCGCCGTTGATAGAGCTTCCAGCCTTTTGCGCCAATCCTATCAGCGTACCGAGCGTGTCAAAGATGTTGATCAACAGCAATGAGAATATCACCATAAACATCTTCAGCGAAAATATTTGACTGAAGTCAAACTTGCAGAATACTGGTGCTATGCTATGCGGTGTGGCAACGGGCAGCCAACCTTCGGGAATTTGTGTTACATGTAACGGAATGCCAACCAACGTGGTAAGTATGATGCCATAGAACAAGGCTCCCTTCACACCGCGCACCATCAGCATGCCACTAATCAGTATGGAGAATATGCCCAACAAACATTCGGGGGTGAAATTGCCGAGCTTTACAAACGTGTCGGGGTTTGCTACAATGATGTGTGCATTCTTTAGTCCGATAAATGCAATAAACATACCTATGCCGGCCGATATGGCAAAGCGCAAATTGACAGGAATGCACTTCAGTATCATGTCGCGAATGTTGAGAAAGGTTATCACAATAAAGATGACACCTTCGATCAGCATCACGGCCAATGCTTGTTGCCATGTAAGGCCCATAGCCTGGCATAGTGTGAAAGCAAAAAACGCATTAAGCCCCATGCTTGGCGCTTGGGCAAAAGGCAGTTTGGCCATAAAGGCTAACAACAGGGTGGCAATGGCCGAAGCTAAGGCCGTGCTTGTAAAGAGTGCTCCTTTGTCCATACCCGTGGTGGCGAGCAGGGGAGGGTTGACAGCCAAAATATAACACATGGTGAGGAATGTGGTCACGCCTGCCACAATCTCGGTTTTTACTTTCATGCTTGACGCATCAAAGCCTAAGAGTTTTTTGAGTAACATTAAAAGGTATTGATATTTGTGCGTTGGCGGAATTGGTTAACGGGTTGACAGGTTAACGGGTTAACAGGTAAGTTTGCCAGGTTCCTTAGTTTCTTCGCATTCTGACATTAGTAATGTCTCGCAAACTTACTTGTTAACCTGTCAACTTGTTAACCTGTCAACCAAGCATTCCGCCAACTGGTTGATATTTATTTCGATATAGTGTTAAGACGGTTGTGTCAGCTTATTCATCTTTTGTGCTTGATGCGTCAATAACATCCTTTACGCCTTGTGCGATGTTGCGACACGAGTTCAGCACAATCAAGTAAAGCCCTTTGCCTATCAGCGTCAATATCTTAAACAACTTCTGACCGGCAGTGATAGCCAATCCAACTGCTTGCTTTTCCGTAATGCTAACCCTCGATGCAATGTGTTGGTAGCCATACAGCCACAACAGCGGCAGTCCTACACCAGCTATGAGATAGAGCAATATCCACAGCACATTACTTTCGGGTTGCAGCACAGTGGGGTGTCCGCCCACAGCTTGCCATGGCAAGCCGTAGAAAGCAACCTTTAATGCGCTCACCAGTTTGAATGCAACCAGATGAAAGGCAAATATATAAAGCGTGCGGTCGCCAATATACACCAAAGAGCGTTTGGCTACATTGTCGTGGCGGTCAATAAATCCACAGGCATAAACAAGAGCAATAAAAGCTGCCGTGGCTGGTACGGGAAGTGACAAAAACTCAGTCAACGACGGGGCAAAAGTCATACTCGATGGAAACAGGAAAGAGGCCAATATCAACAAGCCGAAGCAAGGTAAGGCCGTTTTCCATGTAACCAGCTCCGTCAGTTTGTACTGTCGTATCAGGAAACCAGCAGCCATGAACGAAAGGCCCATCAGTTCGCGATAGCCACCTTGTGCCACGCCACTCACATTGATGCCTTCAGCCACCTTCCAAAAGGTGAGTGCCAGACCGATGATAAGCATACCCCAACCAATTTGGGTGTAATTCTTGAAGTGCTCACTGCGTCGCAGCAGTTTGAACAATATCAAGAACGCGATGCTTGATAGCAGCAGGGCGCGGAAAAACCAGAACGTGCCACACAAAAAGTCGTTGTAACCCGACATGTTGAACACGATGCTCCACAAATGCTGGCACCACTGATGCCAGTTGTAAGGGTGAAGCACACCACCGCTGATGTTGCCATACTGTTCGCTGAGTATGCCGCAAGTGAACAGCAGGTTGTGAATGATCAAGAAAAACACGCTCCACCGCAGGAATGGCCAATACAAGCCCTTGATGCGGTGAACTATAAAGGTGCGGTCGTCGTCAAGGTATTTTGTGTGAAAAAAGTAGCCGGCGCACAAAAAGAATATGGGCACATGAAATATGTAAACAAAGTGCGACAACCAACCACTGATGCCAGCATGCGACAGCACCACACATATAATGGCTATGGCCTTGACTATGGTAAATTGGCTTGATCGGCCTGCAGCTTGTGCGTCTGTTGTCATGTGGTGTGGCGCACTTGCAGCGTCACCCTCGGTAGTATATGATGTGCTGGGGCTCACAACTGTTTCAACCTCCTCCGGTTCTTGTTGTGCCCCGGTATTTACGTCGTTGTTAGTTAAGTCGTTATTCATGACTTTATATTTAAGCAGGTGTTCAAAATTATTTTATACAATCAGTAGGTGTCATTTTCACATTGAAAGCACATTCTCGAGGCGCATCTGTTCCCTTCGGCCTCGGTCACATAGCCCGCTATGCTCCCTCACCCGAAGGGAACATCTGCGCCCCGATAATGCACTTTCAATGTAAAAATAATTTTGAACACCTACTTAGAGTTCTCGCTTTGCATCTCGTTCATCACATAGTCTCCCAATCCGCTGTTGTCGCCCTCCTTCTTGTCACATTTTACGAAGGGAGTCAGGAAGTGAAAAATCCAGCATTTGGTCTTCTTCCATCTACCCCAGTGCTTCCACACCTCGGGGGTCAACTTAAAGCAGCGCGTGTCGCGGTCGTGTACAAATATCTCTTGCAGTTGTTGCGTTGTGTAGCGATCGGCCACGAGCAAATTACATTCGTAGTCAAATGACAGACTCCGGCTGTTAAGGTTGGCAGATCCTACAAACGTGTAAAGGCTGTCAACCATCATTATTTTGCTGTGATGAAAACCGCCTGTAAAGAAATATATATTCGCCCCAGCCTTCATCAGCCGATGCGCGTTATATTCAACCACGCGCGGCGTAATGGGAATGTCGCTCTTTTGCGACACCATCACCTGCACGTCCACCCCCCGTTTGACTGCTTTTTTCAGTGCGCGCTTGATGTGCCGGCACAGAGTGAAGTAGGGGTTGATAATGAGTATCTGCTTTTGCGCATGGCTAATGGCATGTACAAAAGTGTCGTGAATGATGCGCGGTGTGGCATAAGGGTCGCGGTTCACTACGCCCACAATCTTGCTGCCGGCAGTAGGCGTGTCGTCTTGTTTGAGCATGCCAAAGGTGTCGCGTGCATCACGTTCACCCGGATAGTACTCGGCGCCATGTATGTTTTGGTGCGTCACCTTGTTCCAAAAGTCGAGAAACACCTTTTGCAACTGTCCCACGGCATCTCCTTCAACGCGCGTGTGAATGTCGCGCCACTCGCCAAATTCGGGTTTGCCCGTTATATAGTAGTCGGCCACATTCATGCCGCCAGTATAGGCCACCACACCATCAATCACCACTATCTTGCGGTGGTCGCGGTGCAGCACATGGTTTACCCACGGAAAACGCAGTGGGTCGAACTCATAAATTTCAACACCACGTGCCCGCAAACTGTCAAGGTGGCGGGCACGCAGTGGCCTGTTGTTTGAGCTGTTGCCAAAGCCATCAAACAACGCACGCACCTTGACGCCCTCTGCCGCTTTCTTTACTAAGATGGCAAAGAGCTCCTTCGATATGGAATCGTTTCTGAAATTGAAATATTCAAGGTGTATGCTATGTTTGGCCGCACGCAAGGCTGGGAGAAGGTCTGCGAACTTCTCCTTTCCGGTTTTGAACACCACAAGACGGTTATTGTCGGTAAACTTCACTCCGAAGTCGGATTGCAAATAGTTTACAATGTCAAGGTCGCTATGTCGTGTAGGCCGGCAGCGTTGGGCCAGTGCTGGCAGGTAAATTAAATGGCTCAATAGGCAGGTAATTATGATAATGCAAAAGTGCGTGTTGGCAAATGCGTGTTTGTTTGTAAAGTTAGCGTACATTGTTGCGTGCTAAATGGCTGGAGCACATTGTCGTAGAGAGCGTGCAAATCACATTTCAGAATAGCAGAACTCTAAAAACAGAATTTTTAGAACCACCATTAAATCATTGTGCTGAACGAATCAACCACTCCAAGCAAATGCTTTTCTTTGTCAACGACCAACACCGAGTGTATTTTGTGCTGGTGCAGTATCTTTTCAATTTGTGTGATTTTGGTGTCGGGACTAACCTCTTTGGGCGTACGTGTCATGATGTCGGCCACGGTGAGTTTGAAAAAGCTGTCTTGCGAGTTTTCCATAGCTCGGCGTATGTCGCCATCGGTTATGATGCCCACCACCTTGTTGTCCTCGGTGGCGACACAAAGTCCCAATCTGCCGTTACTCATGTGAATAACAGCCTCGCCAAGTTTCATCGTTGGCGGTATGACGGGCAAGTCGTCGGTGTGCATTACATCATGCGCTTTGGTCAGCAAGCGTTTGCCCAATGTGCCACCCGGGTGATACTGTGCAAAGTCTGAAGCCTTGAAGTGGCGTGCCTCCATCAAGGCGCAAGCCAGGGCATCGCCCAAAGCCAGTGCGGCCGTGGTAGACGATGTAGGAGCCAATCCTAACGGACAAGCTTCGTGGCTGACAGCGGCATTGAGGTGCGCTGTGGCATACTGTGCAAGCAGCGATTTGGGGTTACCGCTCATGCCGATTACGGGAATGTGATTCTCAAGCAGATAGGGCAGGAAACGTAACAGTTCATCAGTCTGTCCTGAGTTTGAAATGGCAAGCACCACATCGTCATGCTGAATAACACCCAGGTCGCCGTGGAACACGTCCAACGGATTGATAAAGAAACTCGGCGTGCCGGTCGACGACAGTGTGGCGGCAATCTTGGCACCAATGTGGCCGCTCTTGCCCACACCGGTAACAATCAGTTTGCCCTTGCAGTTCAGTATAATTTCTACAGTTTTATCAAAATCGCCATCAATCAGTGGTATGAGGTCGAGCAGAGCTTTGGCCTCGTCTTCTATACACTTAATGGCAGTATCAGTCCATTTGCTCATGATATAGTTTTAGAATTTTGCAGAGTGAGAGAGGGGAAGTCTCCCCTTTATCTTCAGCCATGATATTGTTCAGTAAACTTCAGGTAACGCGTTGGCGGAATTGGTAAACAAGTTGACCAGTTAACGGGTTGACTGAAATATGATTAACCGCTCCTTAGTCGGTCACCAGTTTGTCAACAAGTCCTTCAAGTTGGTCAAGGTACAACATGTTGGGGCCATCGCTCAGGGCCTTGTCGGGGTCAGGGTGCGTTTCAAAAAAATACCCCTGCGCGCCGAAAGCCTTGGCAGCCATAGCCATTTGGGGCACAAACTCGCGGTCGCCGCCAGTTTTGCCGCCGGCACCGCCCGGACGTTGCACCGAGTGTGTGCAATCCATAATCACGCGGTCGGCATATTGTGCCATGATGGGCAGATTTCTGAAGTCTACAATCAGGTTGTTATAGCCAAACATGTTGCCGCGCTCGGTCAGCCACACTTCTTGTGCGCCAGCCTCACGGCATTTTTCTACCGGAAAGCGCATGTCTTCGCCCGAAAGGAACTGCGCCTTCTTGATGTTGACAATACACCCCGTGTGTGCAGCCTCAACCAACAAGTCGGTCTGGCGACACAAAAAGGCTGGAATTTGCAGTACATCAACCACCTCGCCGGCGGCCTTTGCCTGGTAACTCTCGTGTATGTCGGTGAGCAAGGGCAGTGCATATTTGCTCTTCACGTCGGCAAGCATTTGCAGTCCCTTTTCAAGTCCCGGGCCACGATAGGAGTGTATGGAGGTGCGGTTCGCCTTGTCAAACGAAGCCTTGAAGTAAAATGTCAGTCCTGTCTTCTTTTGCAGTCTGGCCACTTCAGCTGCCACGCAGTCGAGCAGCTCGGCCGACTCTATCACACAAGGACCCGCTATGAATATAGGTTTCATGTATCGTTTCGTGTTAAAATGAGCCGTATACAAAGGTAATGCAAAGCATTTATAACACAAAGTGTATGCCGCATAAACTTATAAAGGAGTGTCCAAAAACAGTCAAAAACTACCTGCCACCCCCGTTAATCTGTTAATTTACCCCTTTGCGTTACAGTTCAAAGTCTACGCAGGCGCGCTCACCGATGTGTTTCATCAGTTCGCCCGCCACAGCCTTGTGGGCAGGGTGTATGCTGTAAGCCTTTACGTCGTCAAGGTTGTCGAAAGTAGAGTCGAGGCAGATGTCCCACTTCTCGGCCGAATTGATGTTGAAGCCCACATGCACGCTGCGTATGAAACTGATGGTTGCAGGCAATGCTTCGATGCCCGTTTTGAAAGCCTCGCGTGCGGCGGAACGTACATCGGCTGTCACGTCGTCGCGAAATTTGAACATTACAATATGCTTGGTCATGATCTTGTTGTGATATTATGGTTCGTTATATAATGCGTTGGGGAACTTGGTTGACAGGGTGAAAGGGGGTTGGTTGACAAGTTGACGGGATAACAAGTTGACGGGTAAGTTAGCTATATTCTTAGGTTCCTTACTCGTTAACCCGTCAACCCGTTAACCTGTTAACCCGGCACCCCGTACCCCTTAGTTTTTAATAAAGTTGCCAATCAGTGTCGTTACGTCATGGCTCATAATTCCCGGTTCGTAATAGTTGGCCGGCACCGCCATGCGTGGCAAAGGACGCATCAGGTGGTCGAGTGTGTCAAAGTAGTGAAACTCAGCCTTTTTGTGCGATTGTTCTAAAGCCGTCCTCCACAGGTCAAAGTCTTCTTTGGTCACTTGGTAGTCGTGTCCGCCTTGCACAAACAGCATGCGCAACTGTTTGCTCGCTTGGCGGGCAGTGGCAAGTGCGTCATACTCGTCCTGCATTTTCAGATATTCTGCCGGCAGAGTGGCTTTAAGTTGTTGCGCTTGTGCTTCGGCCAACTTCTCAGCCTCGGCGGCAGCCAATCCTTGTGTGGTGGCTATGTAGCGTATTTGGTCGCGTACGGTGTTCCAAAAGGGGCGTGCAAGGGCTGCCAGGCAGATAATGCCGGCTACTGGCGATTGCGCCTTTGTGGCAATACGCGGCGCCAGTGTGGCACCCAGACTGTGTCCCAACACAAATATGCGTGTGGTGTCGGCTTCGGGCAGTGCGGCAGCCTGTTTGAGTGCTTGCACGGCATCGTCGGTTACCTCGGTGTCATAATCAATGCGCCCCCCGCTCACCTCGGCTGTTCGGGCACCATACACTTTGGTGCGCTTATCGTAGCGAATGGTGGCAATACCCATGTTGGCAAGTCGCTGAGCCAGTTCGGCAAAGGGTTTGTTCGGCCCTATGGTTTCATCGCGGTCGGCAGGTCCGCTGCCTTGCACCATCACCACTACGGGTACGTGTCCCTCGGCGTTGTCGGGCAGAGTGAGCGTGCCAGGCAGCGACACCCCATCGTGATTGATAACGATGTCACGCTCTATGGGGGCAGCCATGCTGCTTATGTAGCAAAACAAGCTGCATAGTAGTGTTGTGATGAATAATTTCTGCTTCATTGTATGCGTGCGTTTGATAATGTCTGTAATTAAAGCAATGGTTGAATTAGGGGTGTGTAGTCGTTGAAAATCAGGTTATTCGTTCATGGCACCGCAGTGCGGACACCGCCCCTTGTGTGGGATAGGTTTGTCGCACACGCCACATAGCAAGTGCGACGGTTGGTGTTTGATGTACTGCCGGACGGCAAAGGCCCAGTAGACCAACAGCAGGGGGTAGCCAATGTAGATTGGCGTGGTGAGCGTAAAGGTGAGATACAACACTACGCACACACCGCCCAACGAAGCCAGATACGACAGATTGTCGCCAATGTCGGGCTGCCGGCGAATCTCGTCAATCACCGCCACTGCCACAATGAGCATGCACCACACGGAGGCAATGAACAAGGCCATGATGAGTGGTAGCTCGGTGTTGAAGGGGTTGAGCGTGGGCCTGAAGTAAAACTCCACCCAAGTGGCGGGTATGAACCGCTGAATGCTGCCATACAGTGCTGCCGAACCGCTGACGCAGATGCACAGCAGTGTGGGGTAGAAACTCGGTATGTCATTGAAGTGGACAATGCGGAATCGTTTGTGGCGCACGCTTTGTATGAGCCAAAAGAGCACTACCAACCCGAATACCGACAACACGTAAACAGAGCGGCTGTCGGAGAAGTAATAGATGAATTTCGAAATCGGGTCGTCGGGCACCACGTGTTCAAGCAGTGTGCTTTCGTGTATCCACCCTTGTGTCAGTTGGTCGCGCGCCACCTTTACCCACACCGAGTCGGTGCTGTCGGCCGGCACATACATCACGCGTGCCACCACCAGTTGGTCGTGGCTGTTGATGGCTATGGTGTCGTTCACAATGGCACCATAATCGGGCAGTCCGGCAAGGGGTGGGGCAGTTTGCAGCGACAGCGTGTCTGTCGACCTAAAATTGTATCCCGTCCAATAGTGGTGGTTGATGTAAAAGTTTACGGAGTCAACTGCGCCCTCGCCGTTTGCCGCCCAATGGTCCATTTTGTTGGGGTGCGAGTAGTAGCAGCCCGAAAGTATCAGGCTGAAACACAGACAAAGCAATATGTAAAGGCGTTTGTGCATGTTGGGCAAACTCTTGTTGATGTTCAAAATAAACTACTGGCCGACTTGGTGCAAGATGTTATTTTCTGGGGCGCAGCACCTGCATTTCGCAATGTTTACAGTCAAACTTGAGCGGAAAGGTGCGGCCGTCTGGCAGACGCAAGGCCAGCTTGTCAGCTGCATGAGCTGGATTCTTTTTGACACACCACCCCAAGGCGTGGCGTATGCAGTGGCGGCAGGTCATCAAGGGCACCTCGGTGCCTGCCGGTTGTTCCAGTTCAAATGCCGGTTCAATGTTCGACACGCCGTGACGCTTGTAAAACGCCTCGGCCAGGTGGTTGGACACATTGGCCGTAAAAGGCAGTTCGTGTGGCAACATCTGTTTCAGGCGCGCCTCATCGGGGCGTGCTGCACGGTCGCGCTCGTAACTCGTTTGGTGGTCGGCCAACAGTTTGCTGCAAACGGCGCGGCGCCACTCGGTCAGCACCGAGGCCGGTATGAAACGTTCGCCGTTGGTTTGAATGCTGATGTGGTGGGCAGTAAAAGGCGTGTCGCCCAATTTTGACAGTTGGCGCACCATGGCGTCGTGCTGTGGCGAGCGTGCCTCGTCGTGAGGGTAGTCAAAACGCAGTGTAACGTGGCAACCGCTCTCGTCGGCCATGTCGATGGCATAGCCGCCTTCAACCTCGCGCAGTGAAATGTCGACGGCCAGGGTGCGTTTGGCCGTTTCCTTGCTCAGAGCCTTATCCATGGCAAAGTCAAGGTTGCGGTGCAGGCGGGTGCCACGCTTCAGCGGTGGCATGGTGGCGGGAAATGCCATGTTGCCCTCAACTTTGTTCACGCGGAAGCCTTGCAACTTGCCGTCAGCGTCAACAAAGCACAGTCCGTCGCCCGCTGTGAGTGGCGAGGCAAGATTGGCGTCGGGTTCAAACACAAAACTGCGGCGCTCGATGCGTCCCACTTTGCCCACCACGGGGCCTATGGCCTTGGGAGTGGCAAACGAGTGAATGGGGGCGTCGGTGCGTCCGTACAGAAAATAGTTGGTAAAACCACGGTTGAAGGAGCGCTTGGAATCTGGCTCAAAGGTCAGGTGCGAGGTGCCGTATGAGGCGCGCACGTAGGTGTCGGCGCGCTGTGCAAGTATCTTGTCAATTTGTAGGCGATACCATGCCGTCACATTTTTCACATAGTTGGTGTCCTTCAACCGGCCTTCAATTTTGAAAGAGCGCACGCCGGCGTCCATCATGGCTTCGAGGTCGGCAGTACGGTTCATGTCCTTGAGCGACAGCAAATGCTTGTCGTGTACCAGCACATTGCCTCGGTCGTCTACGAGGTCGAAAGCCAAACGGCAAAATTGCGCGCAGCACCCCCTGTTGGCCGACCTTTCAAAACAGTACTGCGAGGCATAGCAACGTCCGCTGTAGCTCACACACAAAGCACCATGCACAAAAGCCTCAAGTGGCACACGCACGGCTTGGGCTATGCGCCGGGTTTGTTCGAGTGATGTTTCGCGAGCCAGCACAATTTGCTTGTAGCCTGCCGCTTCGAGCCATTGTGCCTTTTCGGGCGTACAGTTGTCCATTTGTGTGGAGGCGTGCAGGGCTATGGGGGGCAGTTGCATTTGTAGCAATGCCGTGTCCTGCACAATAAGGGCGTCAACTCCCGCATGGTAGAGTTGCCATACCAGGTCCTCGGCGGCTTTGAGTTCGCTGTCCCACAATATGGTGTTCAGCGTTACATAGATGCGGGCGCCATACAGGTGAGCAAAATTGCACAGCCGTGCAATGTCGTCTACCGAATTGCCCGCAGCAGAGCGCGCTCCAAAATTTGGTCCGCCAATATACACCGCGTCAGCGCCGTGTTTGATGGCCTCAATGCCGGTGTCGGCATCGCGGGCAGGTGCGAGTAATTCTATTTTATGCAGTCTGTTGTGGGTGGGCATGGTTTGTTGTTCTTTTAATAAGATAGGCTGCACCTCGGTAGAAAGTGCAAGCAAGCTTTACTTTCTTCACTCGGTTTGCACTATCTTTGTGGGTGATAGGTAGAATACCTGTTTATTTTTGGCGAAGTTACGCATTTTCTTTCATAACTCGCGTTTTTATGACGTTGAAAGCAGACTTGTGCATACGCCTTTGCATTGTGTGCACATGGTGTTCCCTCGCGCGCGCACGCGTCTGCCAATATTTGTGTTTTTGTCTGCATTCTACACTTTTGCTCGCAACGCGTTGATATTCAATGGTAAAAGTAGTGTAGACACATGTGCACTTTGTCTGCACTGTTGTTTGCACTGCAATCGCAAAATCTAACAAGCAGGTGTGCGCGGCAATGAGGCGTGATATTCGGTTGTGAGGCAAGCACCATGAGGCGTGGCGTGCGGTAAACGGGTGGCGGCAGACAGTAAAATATGTCACGTGCGGGCGGATTTTCTTTTGCTCCGATTGCTTTTCCTGCCGCCCGTGACAGAAAAACCCGTGTGGCATGATCGGATTTTTGTGTTGTGATAATGGTGTAGTGCAGACACTGGTGTAGACAAAGTGTATATGTGTCTACACTACTTTTAGCGATGAAAATCAATAACTTATGAGCGAAAGTGTAGAGTGCAGGCAAAATTGCAAAATTTGATTATAAGGTATGTGGTTGATGGGGTGACGGGGACTTTTTTGACAATGTCAGGCTGCACTTTAGTAAAATATCCAAGTCTGCTTGATATTTTGCGCTCGGTTTGCACTAACTTTGCAGCATAAAATAATATTGAACATGCAAGACCCAAAACACATACACATAGCAGATTATAACTATGACCTGCCAGATGAGCGCATTGCAAAGTACCCGAAAGCCGTGCGCGACGAATCGAAATTGCTGCTCTATCGTGGTGGCCAAATCAGCGAGGACGTATTTTACAATTTGCCCAACTACTTGCCTAAGGGCGAGTTGCTGGTGTTTAATAATACAAAGGTAATTCAAGCACGTTTGCACTTCCATAAGTCGACGGGTGCGTTGATAGAGGTGTTTTGCCTCGAGCCGCACACGCCGCACGACTATCAGGTGAACTTTGCCACCACTCGCCGTGTGGCTTGGACGTGCTTGATAGGCAATTTGAAAAAATGGAAGGAAGGAAAACTTGAACGCACTATAAATGTTGGTGGCAAAGAGGTGTTGCTGACAGCCGAAAGAGTAGGGGTGAGCGGCACCGGCTACGAGGTGGTGTTTGACTGGGGAGACGACACCGTTGCCTTCTCTGAGGTGCTGGAGGCTATTGGCGAACTGCCCATACCGCCATATCTTAACCGCGAGACAGAGGCAAGCGATTTGAAAACCTATCAGACGGTGTACAGCAAGGTTAAAGGTTCGGTGGCAGCACCGACAGCCGGTCTGCACTTTACTGAACGTGTGCTTGCCGCACTTGACAATAATGGTATTGAACGCAATGAGATAACCCTGCATGTGGGGGCTGGCACGTTCAAACCTGTAAAGAGTGAGGAAATTGGCGGACACCCCATGCACTCGGAGTGGATTGCTGTAAAACGTGAGAGCATAGAACGCCTCCTGGCACATGGTGGACACTGTGTGGCGGTGGGCACCACATCGGTGCGCACGCTCGAAAGTTTGTACTACATTGGTGTGATGCTGCACCGCAACCCCGATGCGCATCAAGATGACTTGCATGTGCCGCAGTGGATGCCTTATGAGTATGCTGCATCGCCAGAGTTAAAGTTGACAACGGTTGAGGCTTTGCGGGCTATAGTTGACTGGCTCGACCGCAACAAGTTGCCCGTGCTGCACACATCAACGCAAATAATTATAGCACCGGGATATGAGTATCACGTAGTGAAGGCTATGGTGACGAACTTTCATCAGCCCAAGTCGACGCTGTTGCTGTTGGTTTCGGCCTTGATTGGTGACAACTGGCGCCGCGTGTACGATTATGCCTTGTCGCACGATTTCCGTTTCTTGAGTTATGGCGACAGTTCGCTGTTAATTCCGTAATTGTTGGTAAAGGGGGGTAACAAGTAGACGGGTTAACGGGTAAGTAAGTTTTACACTACTTAAGCCATTGTTAAAAGGCTGGGCGAACTTACCCGTCAATCCGTCAACCCTTTAACTGATTCTGATTACAACCTATTTGACATGAAGCACGATAATAATAAAGAACTGTTGCCGCTGGTTGACGAAGAAGGGCACGTGGTGGGTTCGGCCACACGTGGCGAGTGTCATGACGGCATGAGCATGTTGTTGCACCCGGTGGTGCATTTGCATGTGTTTAATGAGCGTGGCGAGGTGTATGTGCAGCACCGGCCAGAATGGAAAACGGTGCAGCCCGGCAAATGGGATACCGCCGTGGGCGGGCATGTTGATTGTGGCGAGACGGTGGAGGCTGCTTTGGCACGCGAAGCACGCGAGGAAATTGGGTTGTCGCAATTTACGCCAGAGTTTATGTGCCGGTATGTGCACCAATCTGCTGTGGAGCGCGAGTTGGTTTATGTATACCGCACAACAACTGATGCGCCTTTGGCTCCGTCTGAAGAGTTGGACGGTGGACGTTTCATGACGCTTGACGAACTTTGGCAGCACATGGGGCATGGCTTTTTTACGCCCAATTTTGAGGCGGAGTGGAAACGCGTGTTTGGTGACAAGTAAAGTGCATAGCACTGCTTTTGCCCTTATAGGTGGGGGCAAGATTGGTATCAAAAACGGGACAGTTTTTTTGGGGGGTGGAGGTTACCTCAAGTCACCCCACCCACCTTCCGCTGACTTGTCTATTCCTGACTTCGTCAATGCGTCACCCAAATCGATTATAGCAGGCTGACAAGGTAGAATATGTCTTATCCTACATTGGGAACAACGGGCCTTGTTCTTTGCTTTAAGGGCTGTTCGCCCTTGTGCCGCTTACCGCGGGGAACATAAGAACATAAGCTACATAAGTAACATAAGGCTGGCGCCGTGTTTTTTTACATAAGTTGAGGCAGGGCTTTCCGCCCTGCCTGTAAGATACATAAGGGCTGACGCCTGATAAAGAGAACGCTTTAATTGTGTTCCATTATGTTATTACGACAAACTACATTAGAGCCAACGACACGGCGCCAGCCTTATGTCTCTTACAAGCAGGGCGGAAAGCCCTGCCTCAGCTTATGTAAAAACCACGGCGTCAGCCTTATGTTACTTATGTAGCTTATGTACTTATGTCTTCGCGGTAAGCGGTACAAGGGCGAACAGCCCTTAAAAGAGCAAAACAAGGTTCGCTTCTTTGCTTGCGTCACCCTGTTTACCCAATTTAATTCGTAACTCGTTGATTTTCAATACGCACTATATAATGGCGCAAAAGAGTGATGAAGTCAGGAGGTTACCTCAAGTCACCCCACCCACCTTCCGCTGACTTGTCTATTGTATGTTTTTGGGTCCAATCGGTTGATTGTTACCCCCAAACTTCGTTGGCAATGCTTTGTACCAGTGCGATTTTAGCCCATTGCTCTTCTTCGGTAAGTTTGTTGCCTATCTCGCATGAGGCAAATCCACATTGCGGGCTGAGGCATAAACGTTCTAAGGGAATATATTTGGCGGCCTGGTGAATGCGGTCGATGATGGTTTGACGGTCTTCGAGTTTGGGGCTTTTGGTAGTAATAAGGCCCAACACAACTTTTTTGCTTGCCGGCACATATTTTAATGGTTCAAAGCCACCTGAGCGTTCATCATCATATTCCAAATAGAACGCATTGACCTTCTCTTGGGCAAAAAGGATTGGCGCAACCCTGTCGTAAGGGCCTTTTGCAGCCCATGTAGAATGGTAATTCCCTCGGCAGACGTGGGTGTTGACAACTAAGTCGGAAGGCAGATTTTCAAGCGACTTGTTGTTGACTTCAAGGTAGATGTGCATCAATTCTTCCACATCATAACCGCACCCGGTCATTGTTTTCCAGAAATCGGTGTCGCATACCATGCCCCAAGTGCAGTCGTCAAATTGTATGTTGCGGCACCCCGCAGCATAAAGTTCCTCGATTACTGTGCGGTAAGCGGCTGCAATGTCGTTGATGAGTACTTCGTGGTCGGGATAAAATCGGAGTGTGTTCTTTGTGTTCTCTTCTCCGCGGAATAATTCGGCGTAGAATTGTGACGGAGAAGGAATTGTTTGGCGAGCGACTACACCATTGCTCTCAAATTGCTTGACGTATTTGAAGTGTTCTACAAACGGGTGATTTTCTCCACTTATCTTTCCTGTAACGATACACGACCCCTTTGTGGTTTCTTCTCCATGAAACTGGTAACCGTGGTCGAGTTCGATGTGTTCCACGCCATTCAGTCCCCACATGAAGTCGAGGTGCCAGTAGCTGCGTCTGTATTCTCCGTCAGTGATGACTTTTAATCCCGCTTCTTTTTGTTTGCTGATCAGGGCCGCAATACATTTGTCTTCGATGGTCTTGAGTTCTTCTGAATCGATCTCTCCGTTTTCAAAAGCGGCTCTTGCTACTTTAATCTCTTGTGGACGTAGGAAACTTCCCACGATGTCTGCCCTAAAGGGGGCGTTGCTTGTTTGATATGTCATTGTTCTCAATTTTTTAGTTTGCGGTTGCAAAGTTATAGTATTCTCTTCTATCAGAAAATAGTGTTGCTTAATACAGGAAAATATACTATATTTGCATATTAAACTGCTTTATTGCAGAATGTAGTCCTTTAGAGTGTTATTATTGCAGAATGGAAGATTTAGACAAGACCGATAAGGCAATCTTGCGCGCTTTGCAGGTCAATGCAAAACTTACGACCAAAGAACTGGCAGACAAGGTGCATTTATCTTCCTCACCCACATTCGACCGTCAAAAGCGTTTGGAACGTGAGGGGTATATTAAAAAGTATGTGGCTTTAGTGGACTCCCGCAAGGTTGGGAATAACATCATTATTTGGTGCAATATTCGTTTGAAGCAACATACGCATGACTATATCAAGGAATTTATGGATGCTGTGCAGAATATTGAGGAAATAACGGATTGCTACAATACAAGTGGCGATTTTGATTTTCTTATAAAGGTGCATACGCGCGACATGGAGGCATATCAAGACTTTATGTTGAACACTTTGGGCAAGATGCATTGCCTGGGAAGTTTGAATAGTGTGTTTGTTATCGGAAACGTGAAATCTACAACGGAAGTTCCTATAAAGGAATGACCTTGACGCACAAACAACAATATACGATACAACAGCCGCCTTACGCACAGACTCTTTGCCGTGTGCGCAAGGCGGTTTTTGGGTGCTTTGGGGAGGTGGCGGAATATGCTGTTGAACCGTTGCGGATCAATAATGAATTCAAAACTGATTGTCGGCAAGCAGAGCCTTGTAGATGTCGGCGTCTTCGGTACAGAAACAGCATATTGTGACATCGCCCTTGAACTTGTTTTGGGTGATGTATTCTTTAATCACGTTGATAGCAATTTGCGCAGCCCTTTGTTTGGGGAAATGGTAAACGCCAGTGCTGATGCAAGGAAAGGCTATGCTTTTTAGCCCATGCTGTACAGCAGTGTCGAGAGAAGTGCGGTAGCAGGAGGCAAGCAACTCGTCCTCGCCCTGGTCGCCACCGTGCCATACCGGACCAACGGTGTGTATGATTTTTTTGCACGGCAGGTTGTAGCCTTCCGTTATTTTGCTCTGCCCTGTGGGGCAACCGCCCAAGGTGCGGCATTCGGCTAAAAGCTCTTTGCCGGCAGCGCGGTGTATGGCGCCATCGACGCCGCCGCCTCCAAGCAATGAGGTGTTGGCGGCATTGACAATGGCATCAATGCGCAGACGTGTGATGTCGCCAACCACGATATTAAGGCTGTGGGTTGTGTGCTTCATAAAACGGTATTCTAACCAATCGCTTTCGCGATTGTTGGACATGATGTTGTAAAATTCTTCGAAGGTGTATTGGTAGTCAAGTCCTTTGTAGTAGGCTTTAATGGGGGGGCGAATCGTAGTCGCGCTCTGTGCAGACGGGCTTCATTTTATTGTCGAGCCCGATGGGGTGGTACATGGCTGTGCTCCATTCTTCACTCAATGAGTAGCCGTGAACTTTTATGTGGTGAAATATATGGGTGATGGTGTTAGAAGCCGTAGGGATTCATGCGCTTGTAGCGGTCGTTCATTTCGTTTTCGATGTTGGTGTATTCGCCATCAAGGCTTTTGCCCTTGTCGGGGTCAAGTTCGAGAGAGCGCTTGAGGTCCTCGGCAGCACCTGCTACGTCCTTCAAATGATTTTTGACGGCACCACGTGCTTTGTAGGCTGCGGCAAAGTCGGGGCGTTGCTCAATGGCCTCGTTGTAGAGTGCGAGAGCCTTGTCCCATTGTGCCGTTTGCTGGTAGATGCTGCCTAACTTCAGAATGGCATCGTCGCAGAATGGGTTGAGAACCTGCACTTGCTTGAGATCGGCAATGGCTTCGTCGGTTTTGCTCAATGCAGCGTAAGCCTCGGCGCGTAACAACAGGTAGTCGGTGTTTTCGGCATCGGCTTTGACCAAACTTTCGGCATCGGCCAGCACCTCGTTCCATTGCGACATGCCTTTGAGCACGTTGGCTCGCAAAAAAAGTGCTTGTTCGTAGTCGCTGCGCAAGGTGAGGCATTGTGTGAGGTGGGCAATGGCCATAAAGTCGTTGTGCAGCCCGTGGTCGGCCTCGGCCATCAGGTAAAGGGCGCGTGGCTCATCGGCATGTTGTTGGGTGATACGCTGACAGGTTTCGCGCTCGTTGGCATATTGGCCAAGTTTGCCTTGTGTTTGAGCCAGTAGTAGGTCAACTTCGAGTGTGTCCTCATCTGAGGTTGAAATCTCCTGCAACAGGGGCAGTGCTTGTTCATAATTCTGCATGCGCAGATACACTTCGGCCAGGAAACTGACAGTGCGCAATTCGTGCTTGATGTCGAGTGCGGCTTTCAAACATTTTTTGGCGTATGCGGCTTCGCCCATTTGCATGGCGCGTACACCGTCGTCGCGCAATGTTTCGTATTGGCTTTCGGGGGTTGGTTTGCTGTTGCCAAATATTGATGATAATATGCCCATATTGAAAAGTAAGTGTTTACCCGTTGGCGGAATTGTTGGTTGGCGGGTTGACAAGTAAGTTGTTATACAAATACTTAAGGCTAGAGTGGCAAGATGCTTAAAAAAAACTTGGCAAACTTACCTGTTTCCCCGTTAACTTGTCAACTTGTTTACTAATTCCGCCAACGCGTAAGTGTTTCTAATTATTTTAATATAGTCAGCAAGCGGGCTTTGTGGCATTGACAATGTGTGTTGTTGGGGCACCGGCATTTCAATGTGAATTAGGTGCCGATAGCCAGCTTGCAGTTGCTTGATTCTATGCAAACTTACAAAAAAACTGCAACATCTCGGTGCACGTGGCGCAGAAGTGTTGCAGTAGTTATGTGTAATTGTGTATAAGAATGTGTCGTGCAGGGTGTTATCCGTAGATAACCTTGCCGTGTTCGTCTTCGTAGGGCTTCATGTCCTTTGCATATTGGTTCATGGCGCGAAGGCTCATGCCCATTGATGAGAAGCCACCATCGTGGAAGAGGTTCTGCATGGTTACTTTGCGGGTGAAGTCGGAGAACATCATCACGCAGTAGTCGGCGCAGTCCTCAGCACTGGCATTGCCCAGAGGCGACATTTTGTCGGCAAAGTCCATCATGTTGTCAATCTCCTTGATGCCCTTGCCAGCGGTTGTGGCGGTGGGGCTCTGTGAGATGGTGTTGATACGTACGTGCTTTTCGCGGCCATAGATGTAACCAAATGAGCGTGCAATGCTTTCGAGCATGCTCTTGGCATCGGCCATGTCGCTGTAGCCGTAGAATGTGCGCTGCGAGGCTACGTAGGTGAGGGCAATCACTGAACCATACTCGGCAATGGCGTCAAGCTTTTTGGCGCTCTGAAGCATCTTGTGGAATGAGATGGCAGAGATGTCGAGAGTTTTTTGCAGATAACCATAGTCGAGGTCGTCGTATGTGCGGTGCTTGCGCACGTTGGGGCTCATGCCGATAGAGTGGAGTACAAAGTCGATTTTGCCGCCAAGAACCTCCATGCTCTTTTGAAACACGTTGGTAAGGTCGTCAACATTTGTAGCATCGGCGGGAATGATGGTGGCACCAATTTCCTCGGCCAGTTTATCGAGCGTGCCCATGCGCAGTGCCATGGGGGTGTTGCTAAGCGTGATTTGTGCGCCTTCTTCGGCAGCCTTCTTGGCCACCTTCCAGGCGATAGAGTCTTCGTTGAGCGCGCCGAAGATGATGCCGCGCTTGCCTTTCAGTAAGTTGTGAGTCATAATACGTTGAGTAGCTTTGTGAAGATAGCTGCTTGTTAACACATGGTAGCGTATCTTTCAAATTTCGTGCGCAAAATTACGGCTTTTGTGCAAAATGAGCAAGTAAAGCCTTGCTTTTCTGTTACGGGTGGTTCTAATAATTCTGAAATAGGGATTTGTGCGCTATCGGAAGTGTATTTTTGAAAGTTTGTGAGGGAGCATAGCGGGCTATGTGACCGAACAAACTTTCAAAAAGGCACTTCTGAGAGCGTGCAAATCACATTTCAGAATGCCAGAACTCTAAAAACAGAATTTTTAGAACCACCCTTACTCTATTACCAAAACGATGGTTTCGTGTGGCTTGACACGACCCTTCCATCGTTTGGCGTTACTTGCTATTTGCTTGTGCTGCCACACATCGCGCACCTGGTGTTTGCCTTCGATGCCCAAGGCTGCGAAGTCGGCTGTGAGGGTGAGTGGTTGGTCTGCTGTGTTGAGCAGGGCTATGGCATGGCGTCCGCCGGTGAGCTTGCGCACATAGATTTGATAGTCGTTGTTGAACACTTTGCGCTGCGCCGCCAGGCCGAGGCTGTCTTGATTGATAGCAATGATTTCGGGATTGAGCAAAATGCGGCGGTCGGCAGGCGTGAGCTTGCGCAGGTCGTTGGTCATGGCCAAAGGCGATGACATCATGCACCACATGCTCATTTGTGTTTGATATTCGGTATCGCTGCAACCTGTGCCACCTAAGTCGCTCGATGGGCCGCCCTTGCCTCGTAGTCCGACCACGAGCATGTCCATGTCGGGCCACTGTGTGTGGTTGACGTAGGACGCCAACGGGGCTGTGACGTTGATGATGTCGAGTATGCCCATTCCACCCTGTTTGACCACATCTTTCCACATGTCGCGCACATCGTAGCTTGTGCGCCATAGTTGTCCGCCTACTTGTGCGCACCACTCTTCGGCTTGTCGCTGTCCCCACTCGCACACACCGAGTGCGATGTCGCGTCCCGACTTTTGCAGTGCGGTGGCCATGGCGTGGTAGCGCTGGCGTGCAGTGGCACTGTCTTCGGGGGCATTGCAGTAGTCGTATTTGAGGTAGTCGATGCCCCATGAGGCAAATGTGCGTGCATCTTGTTCTTCAAAGCCCAAACTGGCTGTGGCGCCAGCGCAGGTGAGTTGTGCGGCATCAGAGTAAATGCCAAGTTTCAAACCTTTGCTGTGCACGTAGTCGGCAAGGGCCTTGATGCCTGAAGGGAACTTTTGTGGGTCGGGAATGATGTTGTTGTGCATGTCGCGTCCGCCTTGCCAAAGATCATCGATAAAGATGTATTTGTAACCGGCAGCGGCTAAGCCTTCGCTCACCATGGCGTCGGCTGTCTCGCGAATGAGTTGTTCGTTGATGTCGCCCTTGAACAAGTTCCATGTCATCCAGCCCATTGGTGGGGTGGGGCATAGTTGGCTGCGGCTTGTGGCACTCTGTGCATTGGCGCTGAAGCCTGCGGCCGAAAGTAATAATGAGAGTAAAACTTTGTGTGTCATGAATGTTGGGATATGGTGTGTAACTTGAACACTATATTATTAGTAATATAAATCGAGTAGTACGGGCAGGTGGTCGCTAAATCCGCCCTGATGAAAGTTGCCGAGATAGGTGCGGAAGGGGTGCGTGCCGTTTCCTTTCTTGTCGGGTTTGAGCAGAAAGGGAAAGTCCGCCAACTTGCACGAGCTTTGTTCGATATGGAGTGCATTGGGACGTGTGGCGTGCAACAGAGGGGCGTTGACTATAAAATGGTCGAGTTGCGACCACTCACCTTGATACTTGTAGGTGCCGGCCACATCGTTGCGTCCTTTCATGTTATGCGTCAGCAGGTATAATTGGTTTGCGCTTGCAGCGTGTGCAGAGGCGGTGTGCGGCAAACATACATGAAGGCCCTCGTCAAACACCGCACTGGGGTAGCTTGTGTTGAAGTCGCCTGTAATGACTATTTGTGGGTGCAGCCGCATTGCAGCCAAACTGTCAACCAAATGGCGCATGGCTTTGGCCACGCTCAATCGGTAGTGTTGGGCTGGTCTGCCTCCGCGTTGGCTGGGCAGGTGGCAGACTATCACGTCGAGTGTGTCGCCGCTTGTTACTTGTCCGGCCACGTGCAGCACATCGCGTGTTTGACGCGGCTTGTGGCCTGCGGGCGGTGCAATGCGCAGAGTGTCCTTGACAAAGGGTCGGAACCGGTAGGGCAGATACATCAAAGCTACGTTGATGCCGCGGGCATCGTTGGCGTGTGTGATAATAAATTCATAGCCAATCTTATGAAGCTTCGTGCGTTTGGTAAGGTCGTACAGCACACTGTCATTCTCAACCTCAGCCAAAGCTACAATGTCTACCGGACTGCTACCACCAGCAGCTGCTATGACGCTGCCAATGCGTACTAACTTGCGCCAGTAATGATGTGCATTCCAATGGCGTTCGCCTTGTGGTGTGAACTCTGTGTCAGACTTGCCCACGGCATGTAGCGTGTCGAACAGATTTTCGACATTGTAGGTCATGATGCGTAACCTGTCGCGTGATTGTGCCTGTATGGTGTTTATGCCGAGGAAAAGCAGCAAGAATATGATGACGGGGACTTTATTCATGGTGGTAAGGTTCACCGCGCAATATGGTCATGGCGCGGTAAATTTGTTCGACAAAGAACAAGCGAACCATTTGGTGTGAGAAGGTCATTTTGGAGAGTGACACCTTTTCGCGTGCCAACTTGTAGATGGTAGGCGAGAAACCATAGGGGCCGCCAACTACAAATACAAGACGGCGGGCAACCTGGCTCTGCTTCTTTTCGATATAAGCAGCAAACTCTACTGATCGGAATTCTTTGCCGCCCTCGTCAAGCAGTACCACGTAGTCGCCTTCGCGCAACTGCTTTTGCAACAAGTCGCCTTCACGCTCCTTTTGCTGCTCGGGCGTGAGTGCTTTGGTGTTTTTGAGTTCGGGAATAACCTCCATGTCAAAGGGTATGTAATGCTTCACGCGGTTGGCGTAGTCATTGATCAGGGCTGTAAGATGCTTGTCTACCGTTTTGCCAATAACAAGAAATAGTACTTTCATAATGTTGCAAAGGTAGTGTAAAACGTTTAATATGACAAAGATTAAGCGGTACGTTTTAAGCGGTTTGTCATGCCAATGATCATAAGCAGTTTTTGCGCATCGACGAAAGTGGCGAATAGTGCTGGCCGTGAAAAGTGTGTAAAAACACGCTCAGAAAGCGCACTACAACGTGACTAAATGACTAACTTTGCACCCAATATGAACGAAGATAATTATTTATACTCACAACCGGTGCTCGACTTTGTGACGGTCAGTACAGAATATTGCAAATACCTTGAGCAATGCGAGGGTAAGGAATTGGACGACTTGCTGCGTGTGATGCGTGGCTTGCTGCCGATGATATACTTGAAGGCCACATTGTTGGGTGATGTGCCTGATGCTACAGGTTGGAATGAAAAGAAACTAACTGAGGCAGATTATGATTTCGTGCGCGGCGCAGTGGCGCAGATAATGGGCGAAAAAGATGATTTTCTCGACGTGTTTGTTGAGGATTTCAGATATTCGGAGCACCCCGTGCTGTGTACGGTCAGCGAAAATTTGGCTGATGTGTATCAGCAGCTGCGCGAACTTGTTGAGGCTTTCCGCGAAGGCTATGAGGAGTCCATGCAAGTGGCCTTGTATGAAGTGATGGACGAGTTTAAGATGCAATGGGGACAGAAGCTGCTCAATGCATTGCGTGCCATACACGATGTGAGTGTAAACTTGAATAACTAAAGATGTATACAACCAACGTGCGTCAGTTATTTGTTAGAACAGACAAGAAATTTATCCCGTCATTGCCACGCTACGCTTTTGATGGCAAAATATATGTTGTGCAAAGCGAAAACGAGGCAGAACGCGCGGTCGAGGTATTGAAGAAATCGCCGATATTGGGTATAGACACCGAGACACGCCCTACCTTTCGCAAGGGAGAAAGTCATAAGGTAGCCTTGCTGCAGGTGGCCAATGAGCAAATGTGCTTTTTGTTCAGAATGAACGAAATAGGCTTTTTGCCATGTATGGCTAACCTCCTGGCAAGTCCCGACGTGCTAAAAGTCGGCCTCTCGCTTAAGGACGACTTTTTAATGTTGCGCCGTCGCAATAGCGATTTCAAACCAGGTGGCTATATTGACCTGCAGGATTATGTCAAGCAAATGGGCATACAGGATATGAGTCTGCAAAAGTTGTATGCCAATGTTTTTCACAAGCGCATATCTAAAAGTGCCCAACTCTCAAATTGGGAGGCAGACGTATTGACGGAATCGCAAAAGATATATGCTGCAACAGATGCTTACACTTGCATTCAACTGTACAAGGAATTAAAGCAACTGAAAGCCACAAATGATTATGAACTGGTAGGCCCCGAAGCCTCAAACACTAATAACAGCAATGAAGCAAAAGAAGCATAATAGTATGCCGGTGGCCCATATGCCGGTCATGACCGATAATTATGATGGTTCCATAACGACGTTATTCCTGCGTCGCGGAAAGAGTGAGAGCCTCAAACGTTTTCACCCATGGGTGTTCTCAGGTGCCATAGCAGGTGCCAATGGCAAATTGAACGAGGGTGATGTCGTGCGTATTGTGTCGAACGAAAACGAGTTGATGGGCTATGGCCATTACCAAATAGGTTCGATAGCTGTGCGTATGCTTACCTTTAGGGAAGAAAAGATTGACCACGCATTTTGGGTGACACGCTTGTCAGAGGCCTTACGCTTGCGCAAAGCTTTGCAACTTACGGGGCGTGCCGACAACAACATTTATCGCTTGGTGCATGGCGAAGGCGATCGCTTGCCAGGGCTTGTAATAGATGTATACGGCAAAACGGCAGTGATGCAAGCACACTCTGTGGGTATGCACATGAGCCGTGAGCAAATAGCCGATGCCTTGATCGAAGCCTCGGAAGGCTTGATAGAAAACGTATATTACAAGTCAGAAACCACCTTGCCCTTTAAGGCCGATTTACACCAAGAAAATGGTTTTTTACGCGGACACGATGAGGGAAACGTGGCTGTTGAAAACGGCTTGAAGTTTCACATTGACTGGCTGCGTGGACAGAAAACGGGCTTCTTTGTAGACCAACGCGAAAATCGCTCATTGCTCGAACACTATGCCAAGGGGCGCAATGTGCTGAACATGTTTTGCTACACAGGTGGCTTCAGTGTGTATGCCATGCGCGGTGGGGCAAACTTGGTGCACTCGGTCGACTCATCGGCAAAGGCCATAGACCTTACCCGTGCCAATGCCGAGATGAATTTTCCGGGTGATGCACGTCATGAGGCTTTTGCCGAAGACGCCTTCAAATTCTTGGAGCAAGCTGGCAGCAACTACGACCTCATTGTGCTTGACCCCCCTGCCTTTGCCAAGCACAAGGACGCTTTGCCACGTGCGCTGAAGGGGTATACGCGTCTTAATGCCATCGCCTTTCGCAAGATTAAGCCGGGCGGCATTGTGTTTACATTCAGTTGCTCGCAGGCTGTGAACAAGGATCAATTCCGTTTGGCAGTGTTTACGGCAGCGGCGCAGAGCGGACGACACGTGCGCATATTGCATCAGCTGCATCAACCGGCAGACCACCCCATCAACATATATCATCCTGAGGGCGAATATTTGAAAGGCTTGGTGCTTGAAGTGGAATAATGAGTTAGTAAAACAGAGTAAGTAGGTAGGAGCTCAGGATTGGTTTTACATTGAAAGAGAATACCTGCTTATAATGGGCTGGCAAGCATAATGACTTGATATTGTATATGCGTGTCAGCCCATTAATGTTTTTTGTAGAATATAGTGGCAGTATCGTCGCCCAAATTCAGTAGCTTTATGAGAAACAGATTGCAACACACACATATATTGACGGCCTTACTGGTGCTTGTCATCATTGTGTCAAGTGCCATATTGGGTGGGGCTTGGTATTTGATAGATTATGCTTTGAAGCCAGGCGACCGTTCGCGCAACGAACAGTTGGCTTGGGCTGAAATGGACAGCCTTTATCCAGGCATGGCCGCATGGCGTGACTCCCTGCAAGCGGTCCATGCGCTGCGTGACACTTTTATAATAGCCAAGGACGGGGCACGCGTGCATGCGTGGTATGTGAGGGCTCCGCGTCAAACGGCAGCCACGGCTTTGCTTGTGCATGGTTACACCGATTGCAGCATACGCATGATGCCATTAGGGCGAATGTATAATCGCAATTTGCAGATGAACATCATCGTTCCCGATTTGCGCAATGCGGGGCGTACTGATGGCGACCACTTCCAGATGGGGTGGTTTGACCGCTATGACGTGCGGCAGTGGGCAGAGGCGGCACCGGCGTTGTTCGGCGACTCTGTGCGTTTGGTTGTGCATGGCGTGTCAATGGGAGCAGCCACCACCATGATGCTCTCAGGTGACAGCGATTTACCAGCTTCCATCAAGGCCTTTGTTGAAGACTGCGGCTACACTTCGGTAGATGAGCAGTTTGGCAAGGAATTAAAGGAACGCTTCGGTTTGCCAGTCTGGCCGTTAATACCTGTAGCTTCGCAGCTATGCCAATGGCGTTATGGTTGGAATTTTTACGAAGCCTCAGCCCTCAATCAAGTGCGCCATTGCACCAAGCCAATGCTGTTTATTCATGGCACGGCCGACAAGTTCGTGCCCACGCGCATGGTCTATCCGTTGTACCAAGCTAAGCCAGGTTACAAAGAACTTTGGTTGGCACCTCATGCGGAACATGCAAGAAGCTACTGGCTTTATCCCGACGAATACACACAACGTGTACAACAGTTTGTTAAGCGTGCGGGAATATGATGATGATGCCCGTTTGAAGTTGTAGTAATAATGCGCGCGTAACACGTTGTAATATGCTTTCTGCTACAACGCGCTCTAAAGGCAAAGTCCGCTTTATTTCATTTGTTGTGAAATAAAGCGGACTTTGTGTGTATTATGTAATTGTCAATGCCAACGATTTACTTCGTTGTGGCATTCTTCTTACCTGTCGTTTTGCGGGCTGGCGCTTTGCGCTTGGCAGCAGGGGCGGCTTGTGGCTTTGATGCTTCTTCTGCTTCAACAGGCGAAACCTCAGATTTTGGGGCCTCCTCCTTTTCAAAACGTGCGAGCATGTTCTGAAGTTTGGAAATTTCCTTGTCCTTCAAAGCCAACTCATCACCTTGGTTCTTGATGGTAGTAAGCAAAGAGTTAAGTTCCTCGTTATCAATGTCAAGCGGATAGCGTTCGTTTACGCGTGTAATGAAGTCGCCCAAAATATTCATATAATTGGTAAACGCATCGTAGGGCGAATCGTAGATGCCGCGGTAGCCACCATAGCTGTTGGGTTTGGTGCTCATAAAACGCAGATTGTTCGATGCTTGCAGATAGTCAAAGTCCTGCATCAGTCGGCGGTCACGGCAAATGCGTACGCGGTCGGCAATTGAGTAAAGCTTGTTGAATGCTTCGCGTTGCATCACGTTGCCCAACCATGGTGACATGTCGCGTTCTTCGTCTACCCACGAGGTGGGGTAGGTTACGGTCAAGTCGCCGGCCGACTTCACGCGGCCACATATCTCAGACGGCGTGCTGAAGGTAATGCCGCGCTGCTTGAATTGGGCGGGCAGAGCCTTCATAAACTCGAGAATGTTTGATGACAATGGCTGGAAGATGCCGAGTGCGCAGAGCTCCATAAAGATGTTGATAACTTGTTCCTCCTCGGGCAACTGGGCAATCCAGTCAGCGTAAGTGTCGGCAAAGAGTGGATATTCACTCCACGACGAGTCGTTGAAGCGGAAAGAAATGTCCTCGGAAAGTGAGTAGTCGCGCAACAGCAATTTAAGGCGTGGGTCGCGGCAGCAGTTATACACAAAGTGCGGGCTTTTCCAACCTAACACATGCTTGGCACCTTCGGCCAACATGCCCTTGAAGCCCATTGAAGCCACAAGTTCGCCAATGTCGTCAGAATAAATAAGACATGAGTTGCGGAAAATCTTGGGCTCTTGTCCGAAGAGCGATTTTACCTTCTTGCAAAGGCGCTGTACCTCGTCGCGGAAAGTATCTTCGTTGATAAGTGAAGAGAAACCGTGTGAGTAAGGTTCGGCCAAAAACTCTACACACCCAGTGTCGTTGAGCTTTTGTAGCAACTCAATACATTGTGGGGCGTGATTTTCAAGCTGTTCGATGGCGCAGCCAGACAGCGAAATGGCACATTTGAACTCACCTGGGTTAGCTTCAGCCATTTCGATGAGCGTTTGAAGGGCAGGTACGTATGAGCGTTCGGCAGTTTCTGAAATAGAACGCGCATTCTCGTAGTCATCATAATAGTAATGATCCGTGCCGATATCGAAAAAGCGGTAGCGCTTCAGGTGGATATTCTGGTGTATTTCAAAATATAGACAAACTGTTTTCATGATGTCGGTATGTTGATGGTGTGTGCTGCCCATGTTTGCAGGCAGCTACACTTAGTTATCATTTTATAAGGTTGCAGTAAACATCGTAGATGCGTTTTCCAACTTTCTCCCAAGTGATTTGGTCAACCTCCTTTTTGCCTTCCACTTTAAGGTATTCGTGCAGCGACTCATTGGTACATATAGAGTACATGGCATCGGCCATGGCATTGATGTCCCAATAATCGGTTTTGATGCACTTGTCAAGGATTTCGGCGCAACCACTTTGCTTCGAAATAATAGAAGGAACGCCACATTGCATAGCCTCAAGCGGAGATATGCCAAAAGGCTCACTCACCGAAGGCATTACATACACATCAGAGTCGGCAAAAGCCTCGTACACTTGTTTGCCACGCATAAATCCCGGAAAGTGAAATCTGTCGGCAATGCCGCGGGCTGCTACCATGTTAATCATATCGTTCATCATGTCGCCCGAACCGGCCATGCAAAACCTGATGTTATGTGTGCGCTGCAGCACAAGCGATGCCGCCTCAACAAAGTATTCAGGTCCCTTTTGCATAGTGATGCGTCCCAGGAAGGTTACCACCTTCTCTTTGCGGTGTTCGTGTGCCTTGCGTTTCTCCTCCACCATGTTCAGAATGTCGCTCGAGAGCGGATATACGGCATTGTGCATGGTCACCACCTTGGCAGGGTCCTGATGGTAGTGGTTGATAACGGTTTGCCGTGTAAGTTCAGACACACACATGATGCAGTCAGCGTGGTCCATGCCGTCTTTCTCAATTCCATACACGGTGGGGTTAACGTGTCCGCGTGAGCGGTCAAAGTCGGTAGCGTGCACATGAATGACCAAAGGTTTGCCACTCACATTCTTTGCATGAATGCCGGCAGGGTATGTGAGCCAGTCGTGTGCGTGAATGATGTCGTACTCTTGCTGGCGTGCAATGACACCAGCCACAATAGAGTAGTTGTTGATTTCGTCCTGCAGGTTGTCGGGATAGCGTCCAGAAAACTCAATGCAGCCCAAGTCATCGGTCAAGCGGTAATTAAAGTCGGCATAAATATTGTCGCGCAGTTGATAGTAAAGCTCAGGCGACATACGGTCACCCAAACGCTGCTTTACGTAGTCGTAGTCCACGTCGCGCCATACGACAGGCGTTTCGCTCATGCCGATGATGTTCATAAAGCTCTTGTCCTCGTCGCCCCAGGGTTTAGGCAGACAAAAAGTGATATGAACGTCCGGCTGCAGCGACAGCCCTTTAGTGATGCCGTAGCTGGCTGTACCCAACCCACCAAGAATATGCGGGGGAAATTCCCAGCCAAACATAAGAACTTTCATAACGTTTCGTTTTGTGGAAGGTGACAAGCTGTGAACTCCGTTACAGGTAAGGTTCATAGGCTTGAGCATTCACCTTATTCCATGGCATTATTATATTTTTCAAGTAATCGCAGTGCGCGCAATATGCCGCTCACATTCATGGCAAAGGAAATAGCCCCACGTCCGTGGAAGGGTGGATTGCCGTCAAAGAGTTCGGGGATTGTGCCAATGCAATGATAGAAGAGTTCCTCTTCAAATCCAATCAGTTTGCGTTCAATATAGTTGACACCGCTCATGCGGTAAACGCGCAGATACGCTTCGAGGTAGAAACCAGTGAGCCAAGGCCAGGCGGTGCCTTGGTGATAGGCCAGGTCGCGTTGCGTTTGCGGTCTAACGTACATGGGGTTGTAGCCGCCACTCTGTGGTGAGAGTGAGCGTATGCCCTTGGGGGTGACAAGCTCCTTTGTACAGATGTCGAGCACCGACTTGCGCTCTTTCATGTCGAGTGGTGAATAGTCAAAGGCAATGGCAAAGAGCTGGTTGGGGCGTACGCTCCAATCCATCATCTGTCCGTCAACATAGTCAAGCAGGTAGCCGTATTCGTTAAGGAACACCTCTTTGAATGAGCGTGCCACTTTCTCGGCCAATTTGCCCACTTCGTCTTTCAGTCCGGCATACTCTTCCTGTCCGTTCTCCTCAATCAGTTGCTCAAAGAACTTGAGCGCATTGTACCAAAGTGCGTTAAACTCTACTATATAGCCTGAGCGTGGCACGATGGGGCGTCCGTCAGACTGAGAGTTCATCCACGTAATGGCACGGTCGCGTCCGTTGGCATAGAGCAGTCCGTTATCATGAACAAAGAGGTTGGGGTGCTGCCCATTGCTAATAAAGTCCATGATGTGCTTGAACAACTTGCCGTACTTTTCGTAGCAATCCTTGCGCGATGTATATTTGCTATATTGCTGTATGGTCCACGTAGCCCAGAGCAAGGTGTCAGGTTGCTCCATTTCGTAGATGCCAATCGACATGGGCTCTTTGTTGATAAAGTTGTAGATGGCTTTCGAGGCCGTTTCCATATAAGCTTCGAAACGGTCCTTTTCGCCAATGGCCAAAGTCAGGCCCGGCATAGATATAAATGTGTCGCGGGCACGTGGCTTGAACCAGGGGTAACCAGCCAGAATGTACGACTCATCGTCTTTATTGACACGGAATTGGTGTGCGGCATTAACAAGGCAGTGGTAAAAGCTGTCGCGGTGGTCGATATTGTCCACCTCGTTTTGGCGGAGAACATCAATCTGTTCTGGCTCAATGGGTGCAACGCCAGCGCTGAATGTAATGCTCTCGCCTTTCTTGATAGGCATTTCAAAATATCCTGGCACGAACAAATCTTCCGAGGCATTATAGCCGCGTTCGCGCTCTTTGGGGTAATCAAGTCCCCTGTACCAGTCGGGGCAATATTTCCATTCGGCTTTGGTGCTTGTTTGCATGTACAAGTCGGGGTAACCCTGATACAGACACATGCGAATGCCATTTTCCACTTCGTCGTAGCTTCGGTTGGCCACATTGTTCTCATGTGTCCATTGTCTTACGCTGCGGAAAGCCAAGAACGGGCGCAAGCGCAAAGTCGTTTCGGAGTGGGCGTCAAGCAATGTGTAGCGTACGTAAATTCGGTAAATAGATGTGTCAAACACAATTTGCTTCTTAAGTAGTACGCCTCCCACACGATAAGTCCATGTGGGCACTTGCTCCCATTCAAAACTGACAATGTATTTGTGCCCCTTTGGGCTGTAGTTCTCACCTTGGTATTTGTGCAGACCAAGGTTAAATTCAGCACCATGCTGAATAATGGTTTCATCAAGTGACGAAAGCAGCACATGGTTTTCGTCGTCAAGCTCGGGAACGGGCATGACGAGCAGACCATGATATTTTCGAATGTTGCAACCGACCAAAGTCGTAGAGCAGTAAGCCCCCGACCGGTTTGTGATGAGCATCTCCTTGTAGAGCGACTCCTGTAAGTTGGTCATTTGCGCCTTGTCAAATCTAAGATAGCACATGGCGATATGTGATTTTAAGGTTCGTAATCAGTACGGATTTTCTTTTGGTTCTCAAAAGTAGAAAAAAAAAAGTACAGCCAAAAGGTTTTTGCACGAAAAATGCTTTTCTTCGCGTTTTTGTAACTCCGTTATACAAAATGGAATGAAAAGTTTGGCTAATTTTAATGTTATCACTACTTTTGCCATGTATAGGGGCTTTTAAGAAAGACTCTTGGTGGCAGTCTGTTAAAATGAAGTAACAGGCACAATGCCACACAATATAAATACACGAAACTGACACTTATATTCTAATAAAAAGCACAAGTGCTTTGGACACATGACAAGGTTAGACAATTTTGACAAGCAGCGGGCTGCGCGCTCGCTGAAAGGTTTGTGGGAGCTGTTGGACGCTGATGAACGGCAGTTCTTGATAAACAATTTGAGAGTTGAGCGTTTCAAGAAAAACGAAATTATATATAAGGAGGGTGATCAGCCAACCAATTTGCTTTGTTTGCTTTCGGGCAAAGTAAAAATATATCGTGAGGGCTTGGGGGGTCGGATTCTGATAAACCGTGTGTTGCGTGCCGTACAGTATTTTGGCTATCGGGCCTCAATGGCAGGAGAGGCATACATCACCTCCGCTGCCGCATTCGAGGAGAGTGTAATTGTCATCGTGCCAATGCTTGCCTTGTATCATCTGATGGATAGCAATACACGCCTGTGTCATTTTTTTATGCACGCTCTGGCGGCAGACCTTGGCAAGGCCGACCAACGCGTTGTAAGCATCACTCAAAAGCACGTGAGAGGGCGTTTGGCTGAAACTTTGCTCGATTTGCTTGATGTCTATGGTTATGGCAATGATGGCGAAACACTCGACTTGCACATCACGCGTGAGGATATGGCCAATCTTTCAAACATGACCACAAGCAATGCCATACGCACCTTGTCGGCCTTTGCCGATGAAGGGCTTGTCGAGGTGCACGGCCGCTTTATTAAATTGATTGATGTGGAGGCATTGCAGAGCATATCAAATAATGGGTAAGATGATATATAAGTAGGTAGGGTGTATAGTTTGATGGTTACTACATTGTTTTTGATATCAAAAACAATGTAGTAACCATCAAAATCATTGATAATCATTTGTTAAGTAAAATATCATCTTGTGCGAATCTGCATATGATTCTTTGATCGCCCAAAAGTCATATAATTAATGTCTAATTTGCTTATTCAGTTTTATATCCTTCGTCACGAATCAGTTCTTTTACAGTATTGACATCTACTGTAGAGAAATCGCTCTTGTCATAAATGAGTACAAGTACGACCATTCCGTTTTGTTGTTCCGCAAGAACGTTGAATGTGATTACCCTTGCACCGCCAGATTTGCCTTTCCCTTTTGACTTGATAGCCAATCGGATTTTGCGAATGCCTGGTGTTAGTTCATCACCTTGCAAAGGGTTCTCTTGAAGACTATTTTTGAACTCCTCATAATCTTTCTTGAAACTCGGATACTTTTTCGCAAGACGCTTGGCTTCCTTTGCAAAGTTACTGGTAACCTTAATACTATAACTCATCGAACAAGCTATCTGCTGATTGAAGAACTCGTTTGCCTGCAATAGCCTCCTTTACTTCTTGCAGTGCACCTTTCAATTCCATCATCAATTCACGAGGAGTCTTTATTGTATCTCCGTCTTCATCTTCAGGAAAGATGCGGAAACTACCTGCACGTGATTTTAGGACGACGTGCTCACCTGCTTTTGCCAAATTCAGATATTTAGTCTGATTGGTTCTAAAGTCTCTTGTGCTAACTACAACCATAATTGTTTATCATTTGTTCAATGGCAAAGGTAGGGATTAATTTTATATAGGCAACCATTTTAACTATATTTGGTAACCAAAATACTACATAAACACCTTACTCTTTATCCCTTGGGACAAGTAGCTTAAGAGGTCATCTTCGTTGATGTCCTCGTAACAAAAATCAAACTGCTTAGTTGCAATGGGATTATTGGGTAGGGTGTTCGTTTTGATAAACTACAAAAGTTTGCATTCTATATGGCCGGAACCCTTTCGTGTGGGGGCTTCGGATTTTTTATCTCTAAAGGTAAAACGATTGTCAAACCAATTTGACTCAGAAACGTGGCCTTGGTCGTTTCGTCATTTTTGCTCAGACCCTTTTTGTCGTCTCAAAAAAATGAATGATGACTATCTGACAATACTTTTTTTAATTTTGTCTGCACTCTGCACTATTGTATGATTATGACTTGATAATCAACGAATAAAAGCGTGTAGACAAGTCTGAAATTTGTATGCACTGCCGTCTGCACTCGTTGCAGGTGGCAGTGTACTTTCGCAGCATGGGGGAGAGGGCCTGTCGGGCACGGGAGAGCGGATTCTTGGTTGCTCCGATTATTCTTACGCCCTCCCTATGCCGTTAAACCTTGCCCGCACAGTGTGTGTGCCTACTGCGTTATAAGGCAGTGCAGACAGTGCAGACAAGTGCAGACAAAAGTGCAGAGTGCAGACGGTAGTGCATATAAATGACAAGTTTGTCTACACTGCGTAATGACTTGAAAATCAATAAGAATGTAGACAGAAGTGCAGAGTGTAGACAATTTGCACAAAAAGTGCTGTGAGGGGAGTGAAGGCATTCGTTTTTGTTGCATTTTAAGTTGCTTGAAACGCGCTGGAAAAAACGCAAGCACTAATGGGGGCGACGCGTCTCGCGTCGGGATAATTAAAAGGAAAAATACAAACGATACTTAATAATAGGTGAAACTTTTTCCCGCGAGATGAGACTGCTGAAAAATGCCCCGACGCGAGACGCGTCGCCCCCATTAGTGCTTGCGTTTGGTGCTTGAGTTTGTTCGCATGTTTGCTTTTCACCGAACAGCCATAAGAACGAATAGATTTTCCTAAAACGATCTCATTTTTAATGCCAATTTTGAACAACCTACTTCAAAGGGCTGACTCCTCGTTAAAAGTGTCAGCCCTTTATAAAATTAGACAGTGAAAAGTACGTCACGTAACCATTATTGCTCCAACGCCTCGACAAGAGCCGTAACCGCCTCTTGTGCGTTATGTTTTTCGGCCAGGAGCGTGACAAACTTCGAACCCACAATCACCCCGGCCGTGTGCGCATCTGCGGCTTCGCGCGTGGCACGGTTTGAAATGCCGAATCCCACCAACTGGGGGTTGTTGAGGTGCATTTGTTCAAGTCGGTTGAAGTATGCCTGTTTGGCGTCGGAGAATGATTGTTGGGCACCCGTGACAGATGCCGAACTTACGGCATAGATAAATGCGTGCGAATAGGCGTCAATTTCGCGAATGCGTGCTTCGGGTGTTTCGGGCGTGACAAGGAATATGACTTCGAGCCCGTATTGCTCAGTCGTTTTTAAGTATTCGGCCTTGAATTGGTCGAAAGGTAAATCAGGAATAATCAGCCCGTCTATGCCAACCTCTTGACAACGTTTGCAAAATGCTTCAAAGCCATAGTGTAAAATGGGGTTAAGATAGCCCATCAAGATGAGTGGTATGTGAATGTCGTGGCGTATGTTGCTCAGTTGGTCAAATAGTTTGTGCAGCGTCATGCCATTCTTGAGCGCAGTGGCTGATGCTTGCTGAATGGTGGGGCCGTCGGCCAGGGGGTCGCTGAAGGGTATGCCAATTTCAACTATGTCCACCTTGCCGTTTTGCAGTGCTTTGAGCGTGTCGGCAGTACCGTCAAGTGTGGGGTGCCCTGCACAGAAGTATACGGAGAGAATGCCTTTGCTTTTATGTTCAAACAAATCTTTAATTCTATTCATTGCCGTTGTGTATGATGTTAATAAAGTTAGCTATGGCAGCAGCGTCCTTCATGGCAGGTGCCGTTTCAAATCCGCTGTTAAGGTCGTAGCCAGCCAAATATTTGTGTTTGAATGTTTTGATGTCGTTGATAGATTGTGGTGACAGGCCGCCACTCAGCAAAAAGGGTGTCGGGCCAGTATAGCGTTGCAGCAAGTTCCAGTTGTAGCGCCGTCCGCTACCGCCAAACTTGAGCGTAGGGGTATCAAACAAGAAATAGTCAATTTTGCCAGTATATTCAGCCGTGTCGGCCACAAAAGATTCGGTTACGGGCAGGGCGCGTATAACGGTAAGGCCGCGCTGCTTGAACGTGTCGCACATATCGGGTGAAGCCGTGCCATGAAATTGCACAACTTGTAGTCCGAACGCCTTAACCTTTTCAACTACATCGCGAAATTGTGGGTGAACAAACACCCCAACGCGTTTGCACTGCTGTGGCATGTAGGCTGGCATTTCGGCCACATAGCGTGGCGAGGGTTCGTAAAATATAAATCCCATCCAGTCGGGCCCGGCTTGTTCAACCGCCCGAATGTTTTCGGCATTACGCATGCCGCATACCTTGATGAGTTTCATTGGGCAAGGCATTTGATGTAATTGTTAAGTGCGAGTCCGGGGTCGGCCGTTTTCATGAACGCTTCGCCCACGAGAAACCCCTTGTAGCCAGTGCCATGCAGCCTGCGGGCAATGTTGGCATCGAGTAGTCCGCTCTCCGAAATTGGCAGCGCCCCCTTGGGCAGCATGTCGTAAAGCGCTACGGATTGTGAAGGGTCCGTCTTGAACACTTTGAGGTTGCGGTTGTTCACGCCAACAATGTCAACGTTGTGGCTAAACGCCTCCAACTCTTCGGCTTGGTGAATTTCAAGTATCACTTCAAGCCCTATGTTGTGTGCTACCATAGCCAGTTCGTGACAGCGTTCGGCGCCAATGGCGGCAGCTATCAGCAAGCAGGCGTCTGCGCCTGCCGCACGTGCCTCGTACAGTTGGTAGGCATCAACCACAAACTCCTTGCGCAATATGGGCAGGTGGGTCAGGCTTCTTGCCTTGACCACATCTTGTAGTGTGCCGCCAAAATAGTTGTGGTCCGTCAGTATCGACAGCCCTGCCGCCCCGGCTTTTTCGTATGAGGGTATGATATCCTCTACTTTGGCGTGGCGGTTAATCCAGTCTTTTGATGGCGAGCGCCGCTTGAATTCGGCAATGATGCCCCCTTCGTGGTGGCTCTCTATCGACTTTCGCAAACTGCGCACGGGTGGGGCGCTGTCGGCTGCTTTTTTCAGCTCGTCGAGCGTAACCAATAGTTTGGCCTGCTCCACTTCGATGCGCTTGTTTGCAACTATTTCTTCAAGTATGTTTTGCATAGCGTTGTTTTTTATGATGGCACGGGGGGAGGAGGTCAGGAGTTGAGTGTCACAAAATGCTCAAAAGTCTTCAGCGCCTTGCCGCTAAGCAGTGCGGCACGTGCCTCTTCAAGGCAAGTGTCAATGTCCTTGTCCTGGCAAATGGTGTGAATGCCGAAAGCCGCGTTGGTCAGCACGCAGTCGCGTTGAAAGTCTGTAGCCTTTCCGCGCAGCACATTGTCGAATATTTGTGCGGCATCTTCGGGCGTGTTGCCTCCATGCAAGGCTTGTGGGGGAGCCATGACAAGTCCTAACTGCGACGGGCGATAAATGCTTTCAGAGTGGTTTGACATGACTTTGAAATTGTCTGTAAGCGAAATCTCGTCGTACCCGTCAAGACTGGTCACCACCGTAAAGCCAATGCTTATTTTTTGCAGCACGTTGGTGTAGAGTCGCATTTGCTGCAGATTGGCCACACCGAGCAGTTGGTATGCAGTGTGTGAGGGGTTGACCAACGGGCCGAGCAGGTTGAAGATAGTCTTCACCTTCATTGCCCGCCTGATGGGGCCGACGGCCGCTAATGCGGGGTGAAACAGCGGGGCGTGCAGATATACCATGCCGCATTGGTCGATACTGCGTTTCAGCTTGTCGGTGTCGTTAGTGAATTTAATGCCATGATGCTCGAGCACTGTGCTCGCGCCGCTCACCGACGATGCACCATAGTTGCCGTGCTTTGCCACTTTGTAGCCGGCTGCAGCCACTACAAAGCAGGCACAGGTTGATATGTTGAACGTATTCTTGCCGTCACCCCCCGTACCTACAATGTCGAGTGCTGCAAATTCGCTCAGGTCAATGGGCAAAGCGCGTTCGATCAGCGCATCGCGAAATCCGAGCAGCTCGTCCACTCTGATGTCGCGCATACGGTAGACGGTAAGCAGCGAGGCCACTTGTGCGTCATTATACGTTTTATCGGCAATGCCCAGCAGCAAATCGTGGGCTTCGGCACGCGACAGGGTGTCATGCTGGTACAGCCTTTCAAGTATAGCTTTCATGTAATCAGTGGTTAACGAAATTTGCAATCATCTGACGTCCCGTAGGCGTCAGAATAGACTCGGGGTGAAATTGTATGCCATGCACATCATATTGGGTGTGTTGCAGTGCCATTATCTGTCCCTCGTCGCTTGTGGCAGTCACTTGCAGGCAGGCGGGCAAGCCTTCGTTCTTTACCACCCATGAGTGGTAACGTCCTACCATGATGTTGTGTGGCAACCCGTTAAATATATAATCGTCGGCAATGATGTGTGCAGGAGTTTGCACTCCGTGAAATACCTTGGGCAGGTTAAACAGTTCGCCTCCGAACACCTCGCCAATGGCTTGCTCGCCAAGGCAAATGCCCAAGATGGGCTTGGTGGCGGCATATTCCTTGATAACTGCCTCGAGCAATCCCGCCTCCGACGGAATGCCCGGCCCTGGCGACAGGACAATCTTGTCGAATTTTGCAACGTGCTCCATTTCAAACTGGTCGTTGCGCATCACGCAAATGTGTGTGTCCTTTCCGCCTTCCTCCTCCATATACTGATAAAGATTGTAGGTAAAGGAGTCATAATTGTCAATAAGTAGAATATTCATGACGCAGCGTCTTATTTGGTTTGTGTTGAGGCGTGTTCGGCCATATCAATGGCTTTGCGCAAAGCGCCCAGTTTGTTGTTAACCTCCTGCAGTTCGTATTCCTCATCACTCGCGGCCACTATGCCGCCTCCGGCTTGAAACCACAGCTCGCCATTGCGGCTGACGAATGAACGAATGGTGATGGCTTGGTTGAGTGTGCCGTTCAGCCCTATAAATCCGATACAGCCGCCATAGGCTCCGCGGTTGTGTGGCTCGTACTGGCTGATGAGTTGCAGTGCCCTCACTTTGGGCGCACCGCTCAGTGTGCCAGCCGGGAAAGTGTCCGCCAGCAGTTTGATGGCATTTGTGCCGGGGCGCACACGTCCTCTGACGCGGCTCACAAGGTGAATGACATGGCTGTAGAATTGTGTGTCCTTCAAAAATTCAACTTCCACCTCTGAGCAGTGGCGGTTAAGGTCGTTGCGGGCCAGGTCGACAAGCATGGTGTGCTCGGCATTCTCCTTGGGGTCGGCCAGCAGAGCTGCTGCAGCTTTGGCATCAGCCTCGGTGTTGCCTTGGCGGCGTGTGGTGCCCGCTATGGGGTCGATGTAGGCCATGCCATTATCCTCGATGCGGCAGTGCGTTTCGGGCGAAGAGCCGAATATGCGAAATCCGCCAAAGTCGAAGTAAAACAAGTAGGGCGAGGGGTTGATGCGGCGCAAGGCACGGTAAAGTTCAAAGTCGTCGCCCTCGTAATGCTGTATAAAGCGGCGTGAGAGTACAATCTGAAACACATCGCCGCGTTTGCAGTGGGCTATGCCGCGGCGTATGTTAGCCTTGTGCTCCTCGTCAGTTAATGGCGATGTGGTCGGGCCCACGGCATGAAATGTGTAGGTGGCGTAGTTACGGCTCATTACGGCACGCACAATTTCGTCGGCGCGACTGCTTTCACCGTTTGCCAGCATTTCAAGCAATTTGAGTTCGCTGCTGAAGTCGTTAAACACCAACAGGTATTTGTACATAATATAATGTATGTCGGGCGCGTCATTCTTGGCCTCTTTGCTATCCTTTACGTCAATATGCTCAAAGTAGCGAACCGCATTGAACGAGGTGTAACCATACAGGCCACAATAGGCACTGTCGTTGCCCTCGACGCTGAACATCTTGATAAAGTCGTCAAAGGCGTCAGACACGCTGTAACTGTCGGTAATGTCTACTTGATGCTCCGTTTTGTCGGGGTAGAGCATGATGGCCTTGCCGTGACTCACGCTGAACGAGGCCAGAGGCTCAAGTCCGATAAACGAACGATTGTTTTCACTGCCATGATAGTCTGAACTCTCCATCAGGGCGCTTTGGGCAAACAAGTCGCGCACTTTAAGGTAAGTGCTGACGGGGGTGCTGAGGTCGCCTGGCAGTGCTATGCTTTTAATGGTATAATGAAACATTTGTCGATACTGCTTTTTTTAGCGAAGGTTGTTCTTGATATCCTCATAGCGTGTGGGGCAATCGCCCTGTGGCGCATGTTTCAGGTAGGTTTCCATGTCCTTGTCGCCGCGTCCCGAAAGGGTTACTACCACAATGTCGGTTGGCTTGAAGGTAAGCCGGTGCAGTGCAGCCAGGGCGTGTGCCGACTCGAGTGCGGGCAATATGCCGTCAATGCGGTTAAGCTCATAGGCTGCGGCAAGGGCCTCGTCGTCGTTGATGGCCAAAGCCTGTGCGCGGCCTGTTTTTACAAGGTGGGCGTGGAGCGGGCCAATGCCAGGGTAATCCAGTCCGGCCGATATGGAGTATGGCTCTACTATCTGTCCGTCATTGTCTTGTATTATGAGTGATCGAAAACCGTGTAACACGCCCTCCTGACCTATGCTGAGTGTGGCAGCCGTCATGCCGCTTTCGGCTCCTTTGCCGCCAGCCTCGGCATATACTATTTTGACATCGTCGTCGTTTAGGAAGTTGAAGATGGTGCCGGCGGCATTCGAGCCTCCGCCAATGCAAGCCACCAAATAGTCGGGTGTGGGGCGGCCTTCCTTTTCCTGCAGCTGCTTGCGTATTTCGGCACTGATTACGCTTTGCAAGCGGGCTACCATGTCGGGGTAGGGGTGTGGCCCCATAGTTGAACCAATCAGATAGAAGGTGTCCTCTGGGTGGCAGCACCAGTCGCGAATGGCTTCGTTGCAAGCATCTTTCAGCGTTTGGTTGCCGCTTTTTACAGCAACTACCTCAGCCCCGAGCAAACGCATTTTCTCCACATTGGGACGTTGGCGTTGCACATCAAGTGCGCCCATGTACACCACACAGGGCATTCCCATCAGCGCACACACTGTGGCAGTGGCCACACCATGTTGTCCGGCACCAGTTTCGGCCACAATGCGTTTTTTGCCCATGCGGCGTGCAACCAGTATTTGGCCAATGGCATTATTTATTTTGTGTGCGCCAGTATGGTTGAGGTCCTCGCGTTTCAGATACACTTTGCAGCCATGGAGCTTGCTCAGGTTCTTTGACAGGTAGAGCGGCGACGGGCGGCCAACGTAGTCGCGCAGCAGAGCATCAAATTCGTTTTTGAAGTCTTCGCTGTCAATTATGCGGCGGTAGTTAATGCGCAACTCTTCAACGCATTTCTGTAAAATTTCGGGAATGTAAGCACCGCCGTAGCGGCCAAAGTAACCATTGTCTGTAACGTCGTATTGGTTCATATATATATCAGTTGTTTGTAAGGTTAAATAGGTGTTCGTAATAGCTTTAGTTGAATGCCCGCTTATAAAATTAAAGCGGCCTCGTCGTAAGCATTGACGGGCCGCTAAGAATTATCATAATCAACTATGGCATTCTGTTAGGATTGTACGGTAAGTCAGCTTACGACGGAAAGTTGTAAGCAGCGCCACCAATACTCATTATTTAGGTTGTTGTAAAGCATATTTGTCATTTCTTGTTGTCTACGCTTGCAAATGTAAAGTGAATAGCTGAAATAGCAAAGCAAAATGCAAGAAAAAACAATAAATAATTTACTTTGGGGTTGTGTGTTATTCCAAATGCTCGTGTTTGCTACTTTAGGGTGACAAAACTGAGCATAAAAAACGTTGGCGGAGTTAAGGGATAGCCTTAATTCCGCCAACGGAGTCAGATTATGGTTTGCGTATGGTCTTTTTACCATTTACTATGTATAGGCCGCGTGCATTGTTGGGCGCGTAGGTTCGTCCGTCAATGCCATAAATGGCGTCGGTAGCATTAACAGAAATCTTGGCTGCCTCTTTAATAGAAGTTACTTCGCCAGCAAAGTCCATTGCGAGCGCCTCTATGGTAGAGTCCCATTGCAGGAAAGCTCTGTATTGTGGCAGGTTAGACCCTACTTTGGCACGGTAAAACGCCGTTTCGCCATTGAATGTGCTCAGCACGTAGGCGTTGTCGGCAGAGGATATGTCATACGTTTTGTCGGCGCTGCCGTGTAACCTGTTGCCGGTCAAATCGGCCACGGGGGTTGAGGCGGGGGCTTGTTCCATAACAAATGTGTCAATGAATCTTGACGAGGTAAGCAGCACGCCCTGACCAGCGGGGATAGCATATCCGTCGGGTACCGCTGTAAGTTTGGCCTTGCTGCCATCGACAGACTGAACAAACCATGCTTTTACCCCCTGCGGAACGGCTGCGTTAAATGGGGCACTGAAGGTGGCTATTCGCTCAACACCTTGTATTTGCTCAGCATCATACATGTTCACTTGCACACTTGTGCGAGCTGCCGCTGTGTATACCACAAATTTGCGGCGTGGTGAGTTGGCATTCCAGCGGTCCAGCCATTCACCATCACGCTTGACGTCTACATGCACTTCGTAGGTGCCGCTGCCTAATTGGCTGAGCTTTATGGTGTGGCGTGTTGATGAGGCGAGGTTGGTTTCATTGTTGCGTGGTATGCTCACATTATAGCTGTTGCTTGTGTAAACGGTGGCGCCCGTGGCAGTATTTACCAAACGATAGCGAATGCTCGTGTTGAAGCTGTTTTGTATCAAATTCTTTGAATATCCCGAAATGCCTAATGATACGGTCGGTGTTTGTTCGGGGTCAAAATAGCTGCTGGCAGCGGGTGCGCCATTGTCGTCAAGTAGTTTGACCGATGTGATGGTTACACGGTTCTCATAACTTGAGGGCAGTACTTCAAGCTCAAAGTCTTCGGGTAGGGCAATGTCATAAATGGCTGGATTTTTGGTCTCGATGTTGTGGTTGAACTTCAGCGACATTTTGTATTTGCCAGCTTTTAGTGCCTGGCTGCCGTTGGAGCCTGTGTACGAAGTGATGAATTTCAAAATCCACTGCGTTGTATCCATGCGTTGTGCCACCATGTGGGTGAGGTAGGCTTTCGGCACGGTGTAAGTCTCGCCCTCCAAACTTCCTGTGCCAGTCAGTACGACCTGTGCCTCGCCGCGTGCCTGATAGCGGCTCAGATTGGCTATGTTGAGGCTGATACCTGCCAACTCGCCGCTATACTCATAGGCTGGTGCCAACACTTCGGGTTGGCCAACGAGTTGCAGGTGGGGCTTGTTGTCGGCTTGTATGAGGGTCACCTTGCCGTTGTTTACAACCATTGGCACCGTGTTGCCATTAACCATGAGCGTCCAGTTGCCATATTCGCCAGTACCCTTGTTGAGCAGTCGGCGGCCGAGTGGGCGCAAATAGTAGGTGCCGTCTGACGGGCCTTCAATCTCGCCGAGGTTCATGCTCCAAAAGTCGTATTCATAGTTGTATGTGGTGAAATATGTGGACCATGTCAGTTCATTAGTAATGCCAAACACGTGCAGGCAAGTGCCGTCTTGAGCAAAGAGCCCGATGCCAATTTGGCCCGTGTATGCGCCGTCATCGCCTTGCGCCAAATTGCGTGCCCCCACGCCTTTCAGTTGTGCTGGAATGTTGGACGATGTAGTCATGTTGTCACTTGTCTGGAACTGCAGTCCCTCGTTGTTGTTGACAGACAGCACCACAGGTTTGGGGCTGAGTGGTTCAATCACGCCATTATTGGGGTGTATGAACAGGGCAACTTGTTTTTCGTAGTATTGCCCGTCGCTGCCGTAGCCTCCACCAGTTGTTGCCGCCGTGTTTATGTCGTAATATCCGTCAAATTCACCGTTCCACCCCCAATTGACGTGTACCAGACCATTTTCGTCATAACCATCATACAGAAAGGCGTGGTCGCCACCCTGAATGTATGCGGGGCAACCCATCGACAACTCGTTGTAGATGGCTTGTACAAACTGGCCTCCGGGCAGAATATCTTTATCGAGCTGGCGCACCGTGCAGTCATAATTGTCGCGCAGCGCATACCACAGATAGTTTTCGTTACACTGAGTGCCATTAACGCCATAAGTTGCTTTAGCAAAATAGCCCAAGTCACGCATCAGTGCCCCCACAGCTTGTGCTTGTGCGTCGTTATAGCCTCCTTTGCTGTAATTGTTGAGCATATTGTCCCAGTCATAATAGTCGTAGCTCATGGCACCTTCGCGCTTCAGTGCGCCAACTGGGCGCTTTTTAGGCCATTTGTGAGCTGCAAGTATTTGGGCCGCGGCCGTTATCACACAACCAGTATAAGTGGCTTTTCCGCTTTGGCTACTGCGCGGCGTGTAGTAGTTGTAGGGGTATTCCTGACTCCACTGTGTGCTGACAAGCGGCTCGACAAATGCTTTTGGTGGTTTGGCATAATGCGGCATCACACTTATGCTGTCTACCCTTACGGCTTCCACAGCCTGGGCGTAGCTGTCAAGCAATTCCTTTAGTGGCACGGGCATATTTTGTGTGTCAATTTGGCCGCGGTCGCTGTAGCCCAGTACACCGCCCACGCGGTCGTCGGCAGCCACAATTACAAAGCCTTTTCCTTGGTCGTTATTGAAAAGGTACAGCGCCGGTTCCTCTGCTGTGGCTTGTTTGCCTTTGCCCATCGAGGCAGCTGGCGCGTTGTCTACGCTAACTGGCGATGCGATATACTTTTGTGCCATTTTTTTAGCAGTGGCCAAATCCACTGGGCCGGCTTGGGCATTTGTTGCAGCCAAGGATGCAAATAACAGAGCGTATAGGTATGTCTTCATAAACAGATATATTTCTAATAAGTAGGTGTGCCTGTCTTACTTTACGGCGATCTTTTTGCCGTTAACGATGTACAAGCCTGGTGTTGTGGCATTCTGAATCTTGCGACCGTTCACTTCAAATGTGTGGTGTGTGGCTGGGGTTGTAGTGCCAGTTTGCTTGATGCTTGTAACAGTAGCATCGTCAAGTTCAAATCCTTGCAAGCGGGCTGCGCTTACGGTTTTGCGGGGCAGTACAAGATAGCATTTGCCAGCTTTGTTGTCAAAGGGCGCACCATTTTCTTCAGCCCAATAAAAGCCTGCTTGGGCGCGGCTGTCATCGTATACCAGTTTGTAGTAATACACATCGTTGTCAGTAAGAGCGGTGTTGCCGGTAGTGGTGTGCTCGTCTTGAATAGAGCCACGTAGTGCCGTGTTGACAATCGTGTTGCTGGTGTCGGTGTACTTAAAGGTGTAGGTGTTGCCTTTTTGCCCCTTCAGCAGCATGGGCGTGTTGGCGGCAATGCTCACATTAGCTCCGGTGCCGTCGGTCACCATTTCAACATCACCTTGTGCATTTATTTGATAGGTGGCCACGCCTTGTGGCACAATATAAGGACGGTCGGTGTAGAGCGTAGCCCAGTCGCACACGTCAAAGTTCATCGTGAACTCTTGTTCGGGCACAGTGATGTGGCATTTTGCCACGTTCTCAATTCTGTCGTTCTTTGTGTCGAACAGTATGGCCACAACCTCCAGTTTGTTGCGGTCTTGAATTAAGTTGTATTGATTGATGTTGTTGAATGTGGTGGTGTGCGTCTTAATTTCGTTTGGTACGAAATCACCTGTCAGTGAGTTGGCTATGCCGTAGCGTATACCTTGCGATTCGATGGCCACATGATTGAAAGTGTAGCCTTTTACGTAATAATTGTCTCCAACGTAGTTGGACGGGTCGCGGAAGAAATCCATTTCAGGAGGCGCATCTTTGTAGTTGTCGCTCATGTAGTCGCTATAGTTGGCTTGTTGCAACCATTTGTCATTTTTCAGTCCGCTGGCTGTTAGCACATAGCCTATTGCGTAGGTGTTTCCTGCGTCAGGGGTCATGCAGGGTTCTACCTTGGTGGTCACGTTGATGTTGTTGCCAGTCTCGTCCCAATAGGCTTCCACATCAATGTTCATATAGGTTACTTCCGACTTCTCATTTTCAAACATGCTCGTGCCGTCGTATCCCGCAATCTTGTTTTTTCGTGCACACCATAGGGCGGGCAGAGTTTTCGCGTAGTCCGTAAGCATGCCGTTTTGGTAAGCTGTAGTAGAGGCGAGTTTGTCACCTTTGTGTATGGCAATGGCTACGGCATCATCGGGGTGCTCGCGCACAAGTGCTTCGGTAGCGACCATACCAATAGGGCACCATTGGCACCACAGTGCGGTATAATCCTCCAAAAGCACGCGCTTGTGCGGAAGCTTGTTCACGGTGCAACGTGTAATGTAGGTGAAGGGTACCGATGTCTCGTTGTAGCTGTTGTTGACAGAGGTTATGTGAAAGACCACGTCCACCATGCCATACGTGCTGCCGGCTTTTATAGGAATATTGACAAGTCGTGTCTCGCCATCGGCAAGTGGCGTGTCAAAGTCCATTTTGAATGGTCCGTCGCAGTTCTGGGTGTCCATATAGCAGAGCGTATATTCAATGCTCTTTACTTCGCTTTCGCCATAGTTGGTTAATTTTACAGGGGCGGTAGCTTCGGTGTCGCCAATTTTGGCAAACACCTTGCCGGCGGTCATTGGAGCCACTTTGTTTTGGGCCCACCCTGCGAAGATAGATAACAGGCAAAGTGTGAATAACAGAAGTAATCTTGTCTGTCTCATGTGTAAAAAAGGTATTTAGAAAAGTAAGTAAATGAAAGAGTTAAGGCTACTCATGATGGTGCATCGTACGCGTTAAAATAAAAACAAAAGCATACCTGTCATCATGAGTAGCCTTTTAGGGCTGGTAAAAATAGTAATTCTCTCGTTAGCTAACAAACGGGAAGTCACCTTTTGTGACAATATAAGATAACTTAACTACCCAACTGTCAAGTTTAAGGGCAGAGCTATAACTTAGAACTGCCTTTAATCGCATTCGTGCCACATATCCCATGCAGCATCGGCTTGCAGATGCAGCATTTCTAATCCATTCTTTACAGTGGCTCCTTGTGCGGCACCGAGTTGCATAAAGCGGGTTTCGAGCGGATTATATACAAGGTCGTAGAGCAGGTGGTCTGCTGTGAGCAGCTGATAGGGAATGGACGGTGCTTCGTCCACGTGAGGATACATGCCAACGGGTGAGCAGTTGACAATAACCGTGTGCTGCTGCATGACCTCGGGTGTAAGGTCATTGTATGTCAGCCTTCCTTCGGCTGGCTTGCGGCTGACATAGGTGGGGGTGATGCCGAGCTTTTCCAGTCCGTACTTCACAGCTTTCGAGGCTCCTCCTGTGCCAAGCACCAGTGCAAGCTTGTGCACATCGGGACGCAGCAAGGGGCTAATCGAACGGCTGAACCCAATCACGTCTGAGTTGCAGCCATACAATTCTGTGCCATTCTCCCCGTGCTTTACGCACACCACATTGACGGCACCTATGGCTTCGGCCTCAACCGACAACCCTTTCAGGTAAGGCATAACTGCCTGCTTGTAGGGTATTGTCACGTTAAAGCCCTTCAGGTTGTCCTGATGTAGCAAAAAAGCCATAGCTTCGTCTACATTGTCATATTCAAAGTTGTGATAAACAGCGTCGATGTGTTCGCGCTCAAATTTGTCAGCAAAATAGCGTGCTGAAAAGCTATGGCCGAGCGGGTAGCCAAGCAAACCGTATAGTTCCATGTCAAGTAGGGGTGTTTTATTCTTCAGAGAAATCTTTCATAATTTGCCGGTATGAAGCATAAAGTCTGGTGCGCGATACAAATCCTACAAAGGTGCCGTCTGGTTTGAGCACGGGCAGAGTACCCGCATCGCAATGTGCAAATTTGTCCATAACCGTCTGCATATTGTCGTCAGTGCGTAGCACCATTTCAGGCTGTCGCATCAGCTGTGTGGCCTTGTACATGCGGTAAAGTTCGCTGCGGAATATGATTTTTCTGATTTTGTTTACATTGATTACGCCCAGCATGCCGCCTTTCATGTCAACCACAGCAAAGTGCAGCGACTTGCTGGTTGACACCGCCTGCACAATTTGCCCTAAATACATATCGGGGTGCAGCAAGGGACGCTCCTTGTCAATGATGGCGTCGAGCGACATCAGCGTCAGCACCGAGCGGTCCTTGTGGTGGGTGAGCAATTCGCCCTTACGAGCCAAACGCATGGCATAGATGCTGTGCTTTTCAAAGGCGTTGATGGTGAGGTACGACGCCACAGACACAATCATGAGCGGAATAAACAGTTGGTAACCGCCAGTGAGCTCGGCAATTAGGAACACACCTGTCAGTGGGGCATGAAACACACCACTCATCACACCCGCCATGCCCAAAAGGGCGTAGTTCGTTTCGGGCACATTCACCTGCCAAAAACCATATTCATTCCAAAGTCTTGAAAACACAAATCCACCTATGCAACCAAGGAACAAACTGGGCGCGAACGTACCACCGCAACCGCCACCGCCATTGGTGGCCGTCGTGGCAAACACCTTGAACAGAATAATAAGACCGAGGTATACAAGCAGGTATTCGGGGTGACCGTAGAACAATGAGTTGTTGAGCACCCCGTCGGCCTGTGCGCCAGTCTGATTGCCCAATAGCATTGATATGGTACTATAACCTTCGCCATAGAGTGGCGGAAAGAAATAGATGAGTATGGCCAACACGGTGCCACCAAGTGCCAGTTTGGCGTACATGTTGTTCAGCCTTCCAAACACTTGTTCAAACGAGTTCATGACACGCGTGAAATAAAGCGAGATAAATCCACAGAATATGCCAAGCATAACTGATGTCGGTACGCGGTTGACGGCAAAAGGCTCCATCAGTTCGAAATTGAACATAGGGCTGATGCCCGTCCAGGCATAGGTGATGCAGGTGGCGGTAAGGCAACTTACCAACAGGGGCAGCAGCGATGCCATGGTAAGGTCTACCATCAGCACTTCCAGTGTAAACATCAGTCCTGCAATAGGTGCTTTGAAAATACCTGCCACAGCGCCCGATGCGCCACAACCTATGAGCAGCATCATGGTCTTGTGGTCGAGGTTGAAGAATTGTCCCAAGCGGCTGCCTATGGCCGACCCCGTCAGCACAATAGGCGACTCGGCACCGACCGAACCACCAAAACCAATGGTGAGGGCTGAGGCCACAACACTCGACCAGCAGTTGTGCCCCTTGATGTTTCCTTGTTTTCGCGAAAGGGCATAGAGTATTTTTGTCACACCATGTCCAATGTCGTCACGTACAATGTATTTAATAAAGAGAGCTGTAAGGTAGATGCCCACAATAGGGTATACCAGAAACAGCCAGTTGGCGTGTGTTACGTCAAATTGTGATGTCAGTATATGCTCAATTTCGTGAATTAAAAATTTAAGCACCTGTGCGGCCACTGCGGCTCCAACACCAACTAAAAGAGCCAATAGTAGTATAAACTGCTTTTGGCTCATGTGTTTGGCAATCCACACCGACAACTTACGCCACATCTTGCTGTTAACTTGTACTGTGGTGTAAGCTCGTGTGCTATTGTTGTGCGCTATATTGTCCTGATAGCTTAATGCTGTGGACTCTGTTTGCATATTTGTTGTGTAATATTTATGGGTTGACGAGTAAGTATGCTTTATACTACTTATTATGTTATTCAAGTTTCGGATTTAGCCCGTCCTTGCTAAATCCGAAAATTGAGTGAGAAACTTAAATAACTTGGCAAACTTACCCGTTAACCTGTTAACCTGTTTGCTAAATCTGCCAACGCGTAACGGTTAATTTGCCTGTTCGCATTCCTCCTTATCTGATAACCTTAACTTCGCCACCAAGTCCTAACTTGATGATGTTTGAAGCAGGTGGGTTCTGCGTTTCGTTGCGGCGCGAGGTGCACACGTAATCCACTGCTTCTAATATTTCGGGTGCAATGTCGGCAAAGCATTTGGGTGAAGGTTCACCGCTGATGTTGGCCGAAGTCGAAACAATGGCGCGTCGCATTCGCATACACAGGTTTTGGCTGAATTCCTCATGTGTCACGCGTATGCCGGCACTGCCATCCTCGGCCAGCAGGTTCGGGGCCAGGTTGCGTGCTCCGTCATAAATGATCGTCAGCGGTCGTGTGGCCACTTCCATTAGTTGCCAGGCCACATCGGGCACTTCACGCACATAAAACTCTATCTTCGCTTCAGAGTCCACCAATGTAATGAGCGCCTTGGCGTCATTGCGCTTCTTTATTTCAAACACACGTTTAACGGCCTCCTCGTTTGTAGCATCACAACCGATGCCCCATATTGTGTCGGTAGGGTAGAGTATGATACCACCTTTGTTCATCACGTCAATGGCCTGTTTAATGTCATCGCGATATTCGCGCAAGTGCCCCGTGATATTCTGCTTTTCTTTTGACATTGTATGTAATCTTTTGCTGAAAAATTGTCCAAAAATACACCAAAAAAACGACATATTCAAGCCGGAGCGCTGCAAACCCTGTGCGTGAGGGTAAAAACAAGTCTCCAATGCCGTTTGTCACCATTACTTAGTGACACCTCAATTCAGCCATGCGGCGTGCCTCACTGCGTGCCGGTTTGCCCGTTTCGGTGCGTGGCAGTTTCTCTACGCGTATATAATGGCGTGGCACTTCGTATTTGCCAAGCAGTGTGCGGCATTGCGTGTCGAGTGCGTCCGCCATGTCAGTTTCGGCCTCGTATAGTAATGTGATGGCTTCGCCCAAACGTTCGTCAGTCACTGCGGTAATTTGAAAGTCTACCCCGAGCGACATCAGTCTCCGTTCAATATCTTCAATTTGCAGCTTTATGCCACCCGAGCAAACCACGTTGTCGCGTCGGCCCAGAATGCGAAATCTGCCACCGGGTAAAAGCTCTGCCACATCGTTTGTCACAAGTCGTTCGGCATTCACCTTGGGGGCGTATATGCAAAGGGTTCCCTCGTCAGAAAGCGACACTTCCACCCCCTCGAGTGGTGTATAGGCATCATCGGCTGTGGGGCCGTTAATGCGGCGCAACGCAATGTGCGACAGCGTTTCGGTCATGCCGTATGTGCTGTATATGGGGTGTGGAAAGTTGTGGAGCGCTTTGGCCATATCGGGCGAAATGGCTCCGCCGCCAATAATCAGGCAGAGTGTGTGTCGCAGCAGTGAGCGCTCGTGGGGCACCTTCAGTGTTTCGTACACCTGCATGGGGGTGAGTGCTGCAAAGTCAGGTGCTTCGTGCAAGTGGGCGTATGGGTGCGAGGTTGGTGCCACCGGTATGAGTTGCAATCCGCCAGCCATGGCTCGTACCACCATCATTTGTCCCGCTATGTAGCGTAGCGGCATGCACAGCAGGGCCGTATTGCCCTCTTGCAGCCCGAGCGCTTGCAGTGTGGTAAGTGCACTGTCCCACATGCGCACCTTTTCCACCTGCATCTCTTTAGGTTGCCCCGTGCTGCCCGAGGTGTGAACCGTTACTGTAGGCACAGGTTCCCTCCATATATCCTTATACTGTTCAATCTCGTTCATGAAGGCACGCTGCTGGGGAGAGCCATACCACATGCAGTCACCCTCAATGTGCAGGGGCGCATTGTCAAAATTCTCCACAAACAGTTGTCCGGTGCCGAGCCCTTGTGGCATGGTTGTATGCTCGTCAATAGCTGCACACCATTGGGCTATGGCGTTAAGTCCCACGTTACTCTCAAGGGCCGACGTAGTCCAGTAGCCAATGCCGCGGTCGCGTGCCAGCGACATCCATTCGCCTGCACCGGTAAATGCGCCATGCAGTGAAGGTTTCAGCACAATGTATTGCGGCTTGATGGTGTCGAGCAGCGCATTCTTCTGTTCAAAATCATTCACCCCAATCAGTTCCTCGTCAAGTGCAACAGGCAGTGGCGTGTTGGCGCAAAGTTTGGCCATCTCGTCCCACTGCCCTTGGCGTATGGGCTGCTCTATGCTGTGAATGTCGTATTGTGCCAGAGCCTCAAGCCGTTTGGGGGCGTCGGTAGGTGTAAAACCACCGTTGGCGTCAACACGCAACTCCACCACCTCCTTGCTATAACGCGAGCGCAACTGACGTATCAGTGCCAGTTCGCTCTCAAAGTCTATTGCCCCAATTTTAAGCTTCACACAGCGGAACCCCTTGTCAAGTTTCTCCTCCATGCGTTGGCACATTTGCTCGTAGCTGCCCATCCACACCAATCCGTTGATAGGTATGCCGCGTTTGCCCTGTGTAAAGTCCGAAGGGTACAGTTTCAGATAGTTGCCAGCCAACGATCCCGCAGCCGAACGGAATGCCGTCTGCAGTCCGAATAGCATAGACGGCAGGTGCCGCCATTTGTTCGAGTCCAGGTTCTGTGTGCGTTCCACCTCGGCACACACCTCGCGCAACCGTTGTTCGTAGCTGTCATCATAATCGCAACTAAGGTCATGGAGTGGGGCACACTCGCCCAATCCCGTAAAGCGGATTTGCGGGTCGGTCGAGGTTAGCACGATGTACCACACCTTGCGGTCGTAATATATGCCGCGTGAGGTGCCGGCTGGTTGCTTGAATTGCAGTGTGCGCGGAACAATGCGCAGTTTGAAAGGAAGGAAGTGCATCTGTCAGGGTGTTACGTTGATAGGAATTGGTGCTGTGTTTGAAGTTTAGTAATGGTGAAAGAATAAGTTGAGCAATTTTGACCTGTATTTTTGTTGTTGGAATTTGGAAGAGGGAGCATAGCGGGCTATGTGACCGATGACAAATTTCAACAACGGCAAAAAGACAGGGCATATGAAATAACTCCTTACTCCACAAAATTGGTCAAATTATTTTTTCACCATTACTCAGGTCGAATACCTGCTTATTAAGGGTGTTACCCCTATTTCAGAATTATCAGCCCCACCTTTAAGGGAGTTTGGGGTATTTCTTAAAGTCAGGCTTGCGCTTTTCCAGAAAGGCACGTCCGCCCTCTTGTGCCTCGTCAAGCATATAATATAGCATAGTGGCATCGCCAGCCAGCTCCTGTATGCCCGCTTGTCCGTCAAGTTCAGCATTCAGTCCGGCCTTTATCATGCGTAAGGCCAATGGCGAGCGTTCCATCATGGTTTCGGCCCATTCCACCACCTCGTCTTCGAGTTTGTCAAAAGGCACAACCTTGTTCACCATACCCATGTGTTCGGCCTCGGCGGCAGTATATTGGCGGCACATAAACCATATTTCGCGTGCCTTCTTCTGTCCCACGATGCGTGCCAGATACGATGCGCCAAATCCAGCGTCAAACGAGCCAACCTTCGGGCCGGTCTGTCCAAAGATGGCATTTTCCGAGGCAATGGTCAGGTCGCACATCAAGTGCAGCACGTGTCCGCCCCCAATGGCATAACCGTTAACCATGGCAATGACGGGTTTTGGCAGCGAGCGAATTTGTTTTTGTACATCAAGCACATTGAGACGGGGCACACCGTCGCCGCCCACATAGCCGCCGCGTCCTTTCACGTGCATGTCACCACCCGAGCAAAATGCTTTGTCGCCAGCTCCGGTCAGCACCACCACGCAAATGTCCTGTGCCTCGCGGCAATAGCGCAGGGCATCGCCCATTTCGGCCACAGTCAGTGGGGTAAAGGCGTTGCGGTAGCGCGGTCGGTTAATGGTAATGCGTGCAATGCCGTTGTAGGCATCAAACAATATCTCCTTGTACTCTTTAATAGTTGTCCAATTTCGCATAGTAAATATTTGTTTAGGTGAGTGTACATTAAAGGCGTGTTGTCGAAATGTCGTTGCTTTGTTCAAAATAGCACCACCTCGGCAACGGGGGCGTCTGTGGCATAGCGCAGAAAGTAAAATAGCCTGTCAAATCGTTAACCCGTTAACCAAGAATTAGGTCAACGGGTTAAGCATGCAGTTCTATAAAACTTGAGTATAAAATAAACTTGAACGCCTGCTTGGTCATACAAAGTTCGTCATTTTTGCTGAGATGGCCAAGGCATAACGGAGATTGGGTTAGTGGGTTAGGGTGGGTTAGAAAGTTAGTGGGTTAAAAGAATACCGTTGTTTGTCTAACTCATGAGGGCATCTTTTTAACCTCCTAACCCACTAACCCCTTAACCCTCTTCCCCCTCTTTCCCTCGTCAATTTTCCAGGAAGAAGTCAACAGATGTAACTACACGCACCTTTTTGATGTAAGGCGTGCTTGGGTCGCGGTCTTCAATAGTAAACAAACCTTGTGACGCATTCTTAATCTTGCCGAGTTTGCTGTCAGAATCCTTTGCAAACTTTTCGGCAGCCTCGCGTGCGTTTTTAGTAGCTTCCTCAATCATTTGTGGCTTGATCTTGTTGAGGCTCGTAAACTCATACTGCACCCTTGTGTCGTAGTCGTTGGCCGAAATGGCAATGCCTTGTTTCAGCAGTTCGCCCATGCGCGACATCAAACTGCGTACCACATCAACCTGCGACGACGATACCGTAATGATGCTCGTCACATTGTATCGGTCGCGCGTTTTGATGTCGTCGGCAGAGCCGTAGCGCTCGGCGCGCAGGTCAACAATTTGGGGAGCCCCCACACTGATGTCGGTCTTGGCCACCCCATTTGATGTGAGGAAAATTGCAATGCGGTCGTTAACGTTATTCAAGTTAGTGTAAATAGTTTGTAGGTCGTTGCCTGTGGTCTTGTAAGTGATAGGCCAAATCACCTTGTCAGCCTTCACCTCGCGCTCTGCCAGTCCGCGCACGTCCACCACGCGGTCTTTTGCAGCAAAGGCCGAAAGCCCCCAATAGATAAACACACCCAACATGAGGGTGCCAATAGCCAGAATGATGGCTTCAATGCGATAGTTCTTCATAATGTATGGTTGTAAAGTTGTTAAAGTTCCAAATTTAGCCTACACTTGCTAAATCCGAAAGTTGAGTAAAGTTGTTAGTAGTAATGCGTCGGCTGAGTTAGAACACACGCTAAGTAATTCAGTGTACCAACTTGCCAAAGCAAAGGTAAGTGCTTTTATGTTATGTTGCAACATTTTGCGCACAAATACGCCATAGCAAAGAACAACGCATGTTTGGAAAAGAAATTCTCAAGCAGTAAGTGGTAGAATAAGAGAGAACATGTGGCTGTGTTACACCAACGTACTCCTCTGTCAACTTACCCCCGGCAGGTATGTTATGCAGCATACTTTGTGCAAATAAACAAGTTTCGTATTTGTAATGATTACATCAAATACATATATTTGCCGCATGAACAAATTAGCAGACATATTGAGTGGCATCTGGCTATTCTATTACAATGGCTTCAAGCAGATGACATGGGGGCGCACCTTGTGGCTGATTATTGTGCTCAAATTGTTTGTGATATTTGTGGTACTGCGCTTCTGCTTTTTCCGTCCGGCCATGCAAGGACTCAGCAATGATGAAAAAAGCGAAAGGGTAGGGCAGCAGTTGCAACAGAAATGACAATAACCCGTTGGCGGAAATCTCAGTTGACAGGTTAACGGGTTGACAAGTAAGTTCGCTATACACGACTGGTTATGCTAAAGTAAGAATGCTAAGAATCTAAAAGTCTTGGCAAACTTACCCATCAACCCGTCAACCTGTTACCCCGTCACCCTGTAATTAAAAACTCAAAATCAGGTGTCTGAAACGTCACCTGATTATTCGAACATCTATTTATCATGACACTACTCACAGCATTAGACCCCGGTGCCATTGATTGGGCACGGGCACAGTTTGCACTCACAGCATGCTATCATTGGCTGTTTGTGCCGTTAACTTTAGGTTTGGCATTGATAATGGGCATCATGGAGACGCTCTATTATGTCAAGCGTGACGAACATTGGCGTCGTACCGCCCAATTTTGGATGAAACTCTTTGGCATAAACTTTGCCATAGGCGTGGCCACGGGATTGATACTCGAGTTTGAGTTCGGCACCAACTGGAGCAACTACTCGTGGTTTGTGGGCGATATATTCGGCGCACCATTGGCCATTGAGGGCATTGTGGCATTCTTTATGGAGGCTACATTCATAGCCGTCATGTTTTTTGGTTGGGACAAAGTCAGCCGCGGATTTCATCTGGCTTCAACATGGTTGACAGGTTTGGGCGCCACCATCTCCGCTTGGTGGATATTGGTGGCCAATGCCTGGATGCAGCACCCCGTGGGCATGGCATTCAATCCCGACACCGTGCGCAACGAAATGAACGATTTTGCCGCAGTGGCACTCTCGCCCACGGCTGTAGTCAAGTTTTTACACACCGTGTCGAGCGGTTGGCTGACAGGTGCAGTGTTTGTAATAGGTGTGAGTTGCTGGTTCCTCATCAAGCAGCGCAACCGCAATATGGCTTTGCGTTCCATCAAGGTGGCCAGCCTTACGGGTATAGTGGCCGGCCTCATTGTGCTTGGCACGGGCGACCAAAGCGGTGTGATCATGGCACGTGAGCAACCCATGAAACTTGCTGCGGCCGAGGGATTGCAACAAGGTGGCCAACGTGCTCCCTTCAGCATTGTGCCAGGCATCGAGGTGCCGGGAGCCCTTTCGGTGCTTGCCACGCACAACATAGATGGTTATGTGCCAGGCATCAACGATTTGCTCAACGGCTACAAGCGTCCCGATGGCACATCGGAGCCTTCAGCCGATGAAAAAATGCAACGTGGCCAAAAGGCTATCAATGCCTTTGCCGCCTACCGTCAGCTGCGTGCCGACAATCCGCAGGCTGCTAAGTTGGCGCTCGACACCCTCAGGGCACATCAGCAATATATGGGCTATGGCTACCTCAAGGACAAGTCCGAACTTGTGCCGCCTACACCTATTATATATTGGGCCTTTCGTTTGATGGTTGGTTTTGGCACATTGCTGTTCTCCATATTGCTCGTGGCGGGTTGGTTGGCTTGTCGTGGCACGTTGCCGCAGCACAAGTGGCTGCTTTGGTTGGGAGTGGCTTCAATACCCATGGTCTACGTAGCCGGACAGGCTGGTTGGATAGTAGCCGAGGTAGGCCGCCAGCCTTGGGCCATACAAGACCTCCTGCCGGTTGGCGTGGCCGTGTCGCAGTTGCCCACAACCAATGTGATGTCCACATTCTTTATGTTTGTCGCACTGTTCACCTTGCTGCTTGCGGCCGAAGTGCGCATTATGTGCAAGGCCATAAGTGGCGAACAATCTGAATAAGGGGTTGACAGGTTGACAGGTTAACGGGTTAACAGGTAAGTTTGCCATGTGCTTAAAGTTTCTTGCCAAGCTGTCTTTAATATAACTCAAGTTTCGGATTTAGACGGGTACGGTCTGGAAACGCTACCTCTAATGGGGGCGACGCGTCTCGCGTCGGGAAAATATGCAGCTGTTATTAACAGTCGTAGCGTTCGTATTTAACTCCTATCTCTATCCCGACGCGGGACGCGTCGCCCCCATTAGAGGTAGCGTTCGGTGCTTTTGGCCTTTTATTGACATCATCGGCTGCGACTCAGCAATTCAAGCAAGCTTGAGCATACTTACCCGTTAACCTGCCTCCCCATTAACCCAAAAACAATCAACTATCAAAATACTTTCTCAATATGTTATCATACACATTTCTTCAGCAGTATTGGTGGTTCTTAGTGTCGCTGCTTGGTGCATTGTTGGTGTTCCTTATGTTTGTGCAGGGAGCCAACTCGCTGATATTCCGCATAGGGCACACCGAAACCGAGCGCGGCACAATAATAGCCATCACCGGTCGAAAGTGGGAACTGACATTCACCACCCTTGTCACCTTTGGCGGTGCATTCTTCGCCTCATTCCCATTGTTTTACAGCACCAGTTTTGGTGGAGCCTATTGGGTGTGGGTATTGTTGCTCGTAAGCTTTGTGCTGCAAGCCGTAGCCTACGAGTATCAGGGCAAGCCCAACAACCTGTTCGGCACCACAGCCTATCGTTGCTTCTTGGTGTTCAACGGTTTTGTAGGGCCCTTTGTGTTGGGGGCCGCAGTGTCAACCTTCTTCACAGGTTCGGCATTCAGTGTGAGCCACGACGCCATGGCCGCTTCGTTGTTGAGCAACGCCTCACCCGTTATCAGCCAGTGGGACAGTGCTTGGCACGGACTCGAAGCCTTGGCACAGCCTTGGAATTGGGCGTTCGGACTTGCCGTGTTCTTTTTGGCACGTGTGCTCGGTGCATTATATCTGCTTAATCGCACCGACCAACCACAGTTGCAGACGCGTTTGCGCCGGCAACTGCTAACCGATGCCGTGCCGTTTCTACTTCTGTTTGTGGCCTACGTGGTGTTTCTGCTCACAGCGTCGGGATTGACTTATCAACCCGCCACCCAACAGTTTGTAGCAGAACCCTATAAATATCTGCACAACCTTTTAGTTCTGCCTTGGGTGCTTGTGCTTTTTGTTGTAGGCGTGGCATTGGTGCTTTATGCCATTGTGTCGTCCGTGCGGCGTGCAGCGTGCCGTTGTGGCATTTGGTATGCTGGCCCGGGTGTAGTGCTTGTTGTGTTAGCGTTGCTTCTGATGGCAGGGTTGAATAATACGGCCTATTATCCATCGCTCACCAGTCCGCAGTCGTCGTTATGTCTGGCCAACAGTTGTTCGAGTCAGTTCACGCTTGGCGTTATGTCGGTTGTAAGCTTGCTCATACCTTTTGTGCTTGCCTACATAGCTTATGCTTGGTGGGCATTGGAGCGCAAGCGCAAGCCATGATGTTGGGAGATAATGTCTCTCCTGACTTCATCACTTTTCTGCGCCTTCGCTAACGCAAAAACATAAGGACATAAGGACAAGAGTGCTTCAAGACATAAGGGCTACGCCGTTAAGACCATGAGTGTCATGAACAAGAAAGCAGCAATAACGTTAAACGCTACGGCGTAGCCCTTATGTTCTTGCGGGCACATGGACGCAAGGCCATGCCCGTATGTCTTGAGACACTTTTGTTCTTATGTTCTTATGTCCTTATGGTTCCGCGTTAGCGGTGACGCATTGACGGAGTTAGGAAATCATATCCTTTATTATTGTTGTCCGTTGAAATTCCAAAGCGTCTATTTATGCTTTGGAGTTTCACCCGGACAGCAATAATTTTTTGTCGTAATATTTGTCTGCACTCTACACTATTTGTCTGCACTGCGTTGATTATCAATCTGTTACGTAGTGTAGACAACTTCGTTTTTTATCTGCACGGCTGTCTGCACTTGTCTACACTTGTCTACACTTGTCTACACTTGTCTACACTTGTCTGCACTTACCTGCACTCTACACTATTTGTCTGCACTGCGTTGATTATCAAACTATTACGTAGTGTAGACAACTTCGTTTTTATCTGCACGGCTGTCTGCACTTGTCTACACTCGTCTGCACGCTAATTCTTCCTCTGTTTTCCTCTGCCACCGCATTATGACGTAATGCCTGTGTGGGCGGTTAGCACAATAACGGGAGGTAGATTTTTCGGTCGCTCTAATCAAAAATCCGCTTCCCTTATACCGAATTATGTAGGTGGTATAACCGTCGTGCAGTTAGGTGCAGAGGTGCGTAATGAAGGGAGTGCAGATAAGTGCATACAGCGTGCAGACGAGTGTAGATAAGTGCAGACGAGTGCATACAGCGTGCATACAAAAAATGAGGTTGTCTACACTCCGTAATGTATTGGTAATCAGTGCAGTGCATACAAAAAGTGCAGAGTGCAGACAGTTTGCAAAATAATTTTTTGGGGGGCTTTGTAAGAGGTGAAACCTGAATTTTGAAACAATGGATACTGTCCCAAATAGTGTGTCAGCTCATCATTAAAAAAAGGCCAACACTTGCGTGTCAGCCCTGATGTTTGTAATTAAGGAGTGCTAATATCACCTAACGCGTATCATTCAGTGGTGCCAGAAGGTGATGAAGTCAGAGAATCGCTCAATATTTTGTTTCTATAAAGCTCAAAGGCGATGTCCAAGACTCTTTATCTTACACACCGGCCTTTTCACATTCTCATTTTATGGCACTACTTCTTTACTCCGTAAAGTTCATAGTCTTTTTTCCGTCTTTCTACTATCGGAGAATTGTTACCGTCATAGTACAGATCAAACCATGTTGATGATTCATTGGGATTCATACTGTCACTCAGCACAAAATGCTTGCCGTCCAATGATCGTTGTTGTATGCAATAATGTTGTTGTCTGTATGCCGTCTTGACGAACACCTCTCTTGATCCTAAGAAGCATATGTTATCGTACATCTTTATATCAGATCTTCTGTAGACTTCACCATTGTTTCCTCCACGTCTCATATACAATGTACCAATCATCAAGAATTCCATGAAACCGATGGTGACAAATGTTGGCTTTCGGGTGAAGCATGTCATGTTCTCCAAATATACCCAATATTCTTTGCCTTGCTCTGTAAAATGCAGCAGGGCGTTGTCCTGCAGCTCCGCAAACTCATACATTTGTTCTGGCTTTTCCATTGGTTCGTACAGTTTTGTACGTACAAGGTATTTGCCAACTCTGTTTTGCACAACTCTTATGCCGTATGCCTGGGGAAATATCTTGGTATAACTGCCTAATGACTCCCATTTATCCAACCAATGTCTTCGATAGTATACTTGATAATTGTTCTTCGTGACGCTGGTGATTCTCAGATTGGCTGGCTCCTTATAATCTTCCAACCGTGTCTTGCCATCAATGTCGTCTATTCTTATTTTGGGTCTGAATAACCTCAGATATAGTTTCTTCTCCTCTTCAAACTGTTTGATTTCTTTCTCCCATGCGTCCTTCATTTCCGTTAATTCTTCTGCGGTCATAGGGTGTAACATGGTATCCAAAGACTTGCGCCATGCCAAACCTCCTTGCTCGTCTTCCCATATCGAAAGATCTCCTATTTTCTCTTTGAATATGTATAGCTTGTCTGGCTCTGATGGCTGCACAAAGAAATTGCGGAACCGCAGCCCTTCGTCTGTGCTATAGTTCAACGCATTCTGCAACACAAAACAACTTTCGTTCATTTGCCGTGTCCTTACTCTTGGATAGAGGCGCACCCCGTCTGTAGTGGTGAACTCCAGAAAGCCATGCTTCTCGATCCTTGGTTGCTTGAAGTACCGTATTCCATTACGCAAGTCTATCCAAGGACGTTCTCTGTCTATCTTTCGTCGAGAATACAGTTTTGCAATTCCGTATGCTTTCAACTCAACCTTATGATACTCATAGGGTAGCACTTCCTTACCGTCCTTATCCACAACACCTGACAGCCCATTTTTGTTGCTGATCACCTTGTAGCCGTATGCTTCCTCCAAGTCCATACGTTGCCCTTCATGCGTCATCACGGTAATTAGCTCTGTTTGTGCGTCAGAAGTGATTGTATCTTTTTCGTTACAAATGGAATAGCCTATGTTGTACGGCCTTCCCACGTCATTGGTTAGAATGCCTTTCCCTGCAACACGTCCCTCAAACATGGCTTGCCAATCTCTGTCATCTGACGGCAGACCAAACAAGCGGTACAGCCCGACATTGTCCAATATCAGACAATACTTCTTGCCCTCAAACACACGCATGCCACGTCCTACTTGCTGAAGGTATTTCGCCAATGACAGTGTGGGCCTTGCCAACTGAATAAACTCAACATCGGGACAGTCAAAGCCCTCACCGAACAAATCGACATTCACTAATACTTGTATGTCGTTGGTTTGATTCAAAGATGTACGGCAAGGCTTATCATTACAATCCCCTACAATCGTTCCCTTAAATCTTTCAATGATTGTATTCCTTTCTGTAAACGGCGTTTTGCTGCTTATAGCTACTGCATTTATGCCATGCTGTCTGTACGCTTCCGCTATATGCTCTGCGTGGGCAATGTCTATGGCATAAGTAATGCCTTTCTTGTTTGCTGCATATCTCATCACCGTATCGCAAAGTCTCTCGATGCTTGGTCGCACATTTAGTTTTTCGTTCATCTCTTTCAGTGAGAAGTCTCCGTCGGCACCTCGTTTTTTAAGTGAGTTTACCATGCGCCAATCTTCGCTGTCCTCTTTGATGGACATATAGTCATACAGTGACAGCCACCCATTGGCAATGAATTTATTTGCCGACCATGACTGCAACAGTACGTCAAATAAATCAGTAAACCCTCGTCTGGTTAGTCGGCAAGGCGTGGCAGTCAGTCCCAACTTTTTCGCTTCAGGATATGCATTCATCATCTCCTTATATGTCTTTGCCAGGGCATGATGCGCCTCGTCAATTACAATCAATGATGGATGTTCTTTCATATCCCGATAGTGTTTTGACAGCCATTGTATTGACATTACCTTAATATGGGAATTGTGCGATAAAAGGGGAGAGGTAGTATCAAGGGTAGAGTAGGGGCAGCTCATCATGGTTTCAAGCGTCTCCTTTATCTGCTCAACCAATTCTTTGCGATGCACCACAATCCATACACATGGATTGTTCACTCTTCGTTCTTCAATATTCACTTGCTCTGCCAGAAGCACAGTTTTTCCCGTACCTGTTGGCATCTGCACCATCACGGATTGACACGACCGAAAAGCCGCCTCAATCCGTTCGCACATATCTTTTTGATAGTCGTACAGCTGAATATCCTTCATATCAGTATCTTCTCGGCAAACATGTCGATGGTATCTCTTTCATTCCTCGTGGATTCTTTCCCCATACATTCTGCAACTTCAGATACCATTGTTTGCCTTTGTTGCACTCGTCGTCCACTTTGTAATGCGGCTTTCCAAGTCGTTCATGAGGATAGATTGTGTTTTCTGCCGCCTTCCCTTTCTTGGCGTCATAAAGACTTCAAGCAATGGAACAAGTGTCATAACTTCCTTTTTGACATTATTCCACATGTTCGGTTCAATACAAACCTTGTCAAAATCTTCACACATAGCAGGAGTGGACCCTATAAGACAGTTGTTTTTCTACGACTTTACCATGTGCACGGCTGTAGGATACTTGTTAGACTGATTGCATTTGATGTCTTGCAGCGTGTGCCCAGAAGTCTCTGTCATACATTTGCCATGCGTATTTCGTTATTTTTGTGTCTATGTAGAAGCCGTATTGTCTTTTGTCTCTTTAGCCTTGAAAGCATCAAACGTCTCACTGCCATCTTCACCATACTTTCCATCCTTGGCTTCGTATATAACCGATGGTTCCAGTACTTCAACTGTATGCCATGCACCTGGAGGCAATACACAACCATAATTGCCAATGGAAGGATCAAGATGGATACGCTCTTTTTCCTTGCCATTTTCATCATAAATAACTTCTACAAGTTTACCACACAAAAGCAATACATTCTCATTGCTGTTTGGATGTCTATGAATGGGAACCACAGTTCCAGGCAGCAATGCGTTCAGAATGCGTTGCGAATTATCTTCCGACGAAGTTCGTAAATCAAAACTCTGACGCAAACGTGGATTTTCTACAGCCTGTTCAAAGAGCTTGCCTAAAAAATCTTTGTCTATTTCCATTATCATTAGTCATTAGGTAATCTGTTCGCCTTACGAGGAACAAAAAGGAAAGAACAGAATTGCCAAAGCAGTGAGAGCAAACCAAACTTGTTTGAAGTTTGCCGAGTCGTGATGGCATTCGATGAAATCAACTTCCAAATTGCTACTATAAAGTTTCTCATTATGCGTATAATAATTATACAAATGAGCGATTAACAGACATATATGCAGCCAGCATATCACGTCCATTAATCGCTCATCAACCAATTGCTTATTTTACAATTGCTTCTTTGATGCTTTCAACGATATATTTTACATCATCATCTGTCACATACGGACCAGCTGGCAAACAGAAGCCAACCTTGAAGAGTTCTTCTTCAATACCATTGGTATAAACAGAAGCCCCCTTATACACGGGTTGTTTGTGCATCGGCTTCCATACAGGGCGGCACTCAATCTTTTTGCCCAGCATGAACACTCGTAATGCCTCTACATTCTCATTAGGCTGACAGTCGGTTGTCGCTGAATCAACGGCATGGATTACACCTGCTGCACCACCTACGGCAGTTTTAACAACTTCCTTGTAAGCGTTCTCCTGTCCTTGGATCTTCACATCTGCGTCAAGCGTTGCTGCACAAAGCCAGAAGTTAGCATCGTAACGAGGGTCGGAGGGTTGCTTATGGATATGTACACCTGGCACGTCCTTCAAAAGTTCCTCATAGAGTGATTGCACATGTTTGTGGTGAGTGATATGGTCATTGAGTATTGTCATCTGACCGCGACCGATACCTGCGCACACGTTCGACATACGGTAATTGTAGCCGATGGCGGTGTGCTGATAGTAAGGATAAGCGTCACGTGCTTGTGTAGCATACCACATTACATTGTTTGCGTCTTCTGCACTGCGACAAATTAGTGCACCGCCTCCCGAAGTCGTAATCATCTTGTTGCCATTGAATGACAGCACACCATATTTACCGAAAGTACCAAGCACCTGTCCATCAAAACGAGAACCCATACCCTCAGCAGCATCCTCCACCACGGGAATACCATACTTGTCAGCAATAGCCATAATCTTATCGATGCGGTAAGGCATTCCATAAAGCGCTACAGGCACTATAGCCTTTGGATATTTGCCCGTTTCCTTTTTACGTTCAAGTATTGCCTTCTCCAACAAGACGGGATCCATGTTCCATGTTTCACTTTCCGAGCCTACAAACACTGGCTTGGCACCAAGATATGTAATAGGATGACTTGAAGCACAGAATGTAAAACTCTGCACCAATACTTCATCACCAGCCTTCACACCACAGCCAATCAAAGCCAAGTGTACTGCCGCAGTACCAGCCGACAAACAAACCACCTTACGGTCAAGTGGTTCTGTACCATCAACCTTACTATTAGCAAACGCCTCCAAATCCTTTTCAAAAGCATTTACATTGGGCCCCATAGGTACCACCCAGTTGGTATCGAAAGCCTCTTTCACATATTTCTGTTCCAAACCAGCCTCACTCATGTGGGCAAGGCAGAGATAAATTGTTTTTCTTTCTTCCATGTTTATTTATATTATAAATCTTGCTCTTTTGGATTTATCATTGAATGAGCCATCAATCAAGTTGGTCATTTGTCTTTCTGCATCTTATAAAAGGATATTGCACATTTCTAATCTTTTTATATTTTTCCAATACATCTTCAGGTACATTGGTACCGAGAAATTTATTCAATGCTTTATATGGATTTTCTTTTTCCTCTACCGCTTTCTTCATTACCTCATATGCTTTAAAGGCAAGTATCATAGGGGAGTCCGAACATCCATAACATTGCATAGCAACATACTCTGCAACCTTTTTAAGGTGTTCTTGTTCCATTTTTCCTGTATAGTGCTAATAATTTTATAACGAGAATCTACAATTTGATTGTAGCAGGTAGTGGTTTCGCTCCACAGGCATATGCCTATTCAATCATACCTGCTTTACCATATTCTTACTTTATCTCCATCAGATAGTCGTTCTTTGAGAACATACGGCCATACTCAGGTTGAAGGATTGAGGCGTCAACTTTATTACCTTTCACCCATTCTATAATAGCCTTAGGAAGATTTACACCTGCCTCGTAGCTGAACGGGAAACCACCTCCGAAACGTGGATTCAATTCCAACACACAATATTCTCCCTTTTCGTTTTGCATCACGTCAACGTCAAGATTACCTATGTGCTTCAAGGCAGAACCTATCTTGTGCCCTATCTTACGAACCTCAGGCAAGTCAACTGTAACTGCTTTATCCGTTTCACCAGCACGCATAGCCAGTTTCTGCTTCACGCTTACAGCTACATTGTTGCCTTCAAGATCATTCATAACATCCAGTCCGAACTCCTTGCCGGTAAGTTTCTCCTGTATCAGGATATACTCATCACCTACCGAAGCTGTGGCCAAAATGGTCTTTTTGATTTTCTTCATCAGTAAGTGATAATAAATATCAAGTTCTTCCATATCGGCAATCGACTCCAGACCGATAGAACCAGACCCCCAACGAGGTTTCATAAATAATGGGAAGTGAAGATCGCCAGTTTGTAATGCATGTTTGGCTTCCTCAAGACGCACATAAGTCTTAGGTGACTTAAGCCCCAATGACTCTATCCATTGTGCTGTCTTATACTTGTCAAAAGCAATATCAATGACAGATGGGTCACTAACGATTATCTTCACTCCCTCTGCCTCAAACCTTGCTTTATTCTCAGCCAAGATTGGCAGTTCCAAGTCATTGAGCGACAATAGAGCGTCAATTTTCTGTTCCTTACAAATCTGCAATGTAATGTCCACATACTTAGGGTCATACACAGCAGGAACCTGCAATTTCACATCTGCTACTTGAAGGGCTGGAGCAGACAACTGCATATCGGTAGCCACAACCTTATCCCCCTCACTCATATTTTCCTTGAAATATTTCAGCAGATACGTACGTCTACCAGCGCATGAAAATAGAATGTTCATATTGATAATTTATATTTGCTTAAATTTTAGCATTCAAAGGGCCACCAGTCAACCAGAATATTATGTTACCCTTTAAATCCTGTTTTTTTATAATATCCATCATTCCATACATAGCCTTACCGGAATAGGTCTCGTCAACTAACAAACCACTATTATTTACTCTACGTATAAAATGTCTTTCTGCTTTTGAACTACGTTGGTCGTATCCTTTACCAACGTAGTTGTCAATAAAAATGATAGAATCTGTATAATCCTTGTTTATACCATAGTTCTTTGCTAACTTATTAGCAAAGTCAACTATTACTTTCTTTCCTCTGTCTTGTGGTCGAGCAATAGAAATACCTATCAACTTCACATCACCCCACCCTACAATATCAAGCCCCACAGCCATACCTGCTTGCATTGAACCTGTGCCTGATGCTACGAAAATGTAATTGGGCTTGTATCCTGTATTATCACATTTACGTTTAAGTTCTTTGATGGCGTCGACAAAAGTTTCACCACCAGGCATATCGTACCCGCCTCCATGAATATAATAAGGTTTCAGACCTTTACTTTCAAAGTTCAACATTGCCTTATTCATTGTATCTGATATTTCATTCACTTCTACAAATTCATAACTTGCGCCAGACATCTTCACTATATCAGCGTTACCGCCACCTTTCTCAAAATCGGATTTTGAGCCATGATACACCAAATGACATTTCCAACCATTCGCCATTGCCATAAGAGCCATGGCCCGATTATGGTTACTATGAATGCCCCCACAAGTTACAATTGCATTGAATCCGCTCTGCTTTAGAAAATGTTCATAACTCAATGCTTTTCTTGCTTTATTACCCCCCCGAATGCTATAAATTTATCTTCTCTTACTACCTTAATAGGTGTATCTCCAATTGTGGCATCTTCAACTGTCAGGAATGTTTTTCCAGCCATTTGTTGTCTTCTGTATTCGTCAAAATCCATCAAATTAGGAGCCACCTCAATGTCCTTACGCTGTAGCACGTTCTTTATAGTTGTAAATAAAATACGCAGATCCATAGCTAATGAAATGTGTTCTGCATAATAAGCATCATATTCGAAGCGTTCTTCCCATAGCACATGGTTACGTCCATGTACTTGAGCCCACCCGGTAATGCCAGGACGTACTGTGTGACGCAATTGCTCACGCTCGGAATAATATGGCAGGTATTTAACCAGTAACGGTCTTGGTCCTATCAACGACATGTCTCCCTTCAACACATTTATCAGTTGTGGCAACTCGTCAATCGAAGTGGAGCGAACAAAACGCCCAATCTTTGTCAGTCGCTGAGCGTCTGGTAACAAATTACCCTTTGCGTCCCTCTCATCGGTCATACTCTTGAATTTAATGACCTTAAAGATTTTGCCGTTCTTTCCAGGACGTTCCTGCAAGAAGAAAGCCCCAGCTCCTTTATTGGCGAAATGCAGCCAAATGGTAACCACTATCAAGATTGGACTTATACAAATCAATGCTACAAGCGCAATCCAGAAATCAAAGAATCGTTTAAAAAAATGTTTGTACATATAATTGTTTCTTATTTTAGTTGTTTAAAAATATCAGTTTAACTGTTTTGCTTATACATTTTTACAATCTTCTGCAAATGCAAAATAAACCGTTTGCTTTCAGAGGGAGAAACAGGCATACTTGACAATAAAGAAAGAATTTGAGTCTGAACAGAATCAGGATTTTCAGTTTGCATTCTTAATTTAGCCCGTTCAAGAACAAAGTCCAAACTATAAAGATGACAAGTATCTATTGTAAACCTACCCTTTTTCGTCTTTCCTACATATATAAGCCCATTTATCAATTCTATATGATCAGAATATTTGTCAAGAAAAGGATTTATAATCAAGAACTCACCACTATCCTTAGGATAATCCATCACTTTAGGATTGCATAACACCTCTTTATCGTTCTTGTAATTATTACATCTATCGCATGTAAAACACAAATTACATGGGTAAAACATCCATAAAGGGTGTAAATCCTTAGGAACAATATGTTCACGCTGCAAAAAGCAACAAGCAATGGGCAATTCAATTCGGCAATAAGCACACCTACAATTCTGCTCATAATACATATACTCACGCATATTGTCCTTAAACGACTTGATACCTTTCTTTTTCGAATTCCAATCCTTTGCTACAAGACCTTTTTTCTCAAGCTCCGCAATAGCAAGTTTTTCTTCCTCTGTAGGCTGATATGCATCCTGAACAATGAAGTCTTCTAAATCCGTCATAACGCGCGTTAGTTATAAGCTTCAATAATCGTGTTCAAAACCATCTTCATCGGATCCACATCACTCAAATGCAACGAAATTTCTTTCAAATCCTTTAATTCGTCAGCAACCTCTTGCACACCAATCGCATTATCCCCCATTCGTTCCAAGAGTTTCGCAATACGTTCGCCAAAATACCTATTTCTGTCAGTAGCAGTCTTAAACACCTTAAGCAATACCTCCTCAGCCGACCATCCATAAGTATTCCCAGCTATTTGGTCAGCAACAATCATTCCATCATCCCCCTTTTCCCATTGAGAAACCGAAGACCGATTCATTGGCAAATCAGACACAAGCATATGACTATGCGTAGCAATCATTAAATGACAAGACCTATTATTTAATGCCCTATCCAAATTATCAATAAAAGTCATTTGCCAATTAGGATGCAAACTCAATTCAGGTTCATCAATAAGAATCAACGAATGAGAATCAGTTGCAGCAGTCGAAATACAAAGAATCGTAGCAAGCATTGCAAACTCACCCGAACTCATATGTTCAGAAGCAATTTGTTCACCCTGCTTATAAAAAAGCACACTCGTAGAGTTTATCAATTCATATTGCTTCAATTTATATATCTTTTTGAGTTCATCATCAGCTACGAAATCCTTTCTGTCAAAATCAATAACATAGCAATATCTAACAATCTGTGTCGCTACCTTCTGTTTGTAAAAAGCATAAAGCTCCTGAACCTTGCTGTTAATCTCATTAGCAGACAAATTAGCATATTCTCTATCCTTCCTAACCAGTTGAAGAATTTTACTTCGTACATTATCGTTACTCCTTGCCTTCAACACCATCGAATAATACAAAGATATCTTATGATCATATCCAATAAAATCCAAGGTAGAGGAAATATTCATCCTTTCCCTTTCATCCATTTGCTCATTCAAAGCAAACAATAATCGAAAAGCTATAGCCGAAGAAGAAATCATATTTCCATTTACATGCGCCCCCACATATTTATAATACGGCACATCATATCTGGTTTGAGAAGAACCATTAACCCTTTGAACAGGAAACTTATCAAAGGCACCAAAATTACAAGCCACAATCAATGGTAATCGTAAATTTCTAAGAATGGAAAATCTACCATTAATCTTAGCTATAAACGTCTTTCCAAATCTTATCACTTCACAACAGACCCCATCTATATGATATTTAACACCCCTAAGCCTCGCCTTATTAGCCGATGCCGATTTAGGTCTTGTATCATTGATGTTAGCATGAAGATCAATAAAGAAATCCACAATTTCCTTCAGAAGAGAACTTTTACCAACCCCATTACGCCCTATCAAGAGCGAGTAAAGAGTCACAGCCCCCAGCATGTTGAAACTACCAATAGGCAAACGATACGCTTTACCTTGCGATGATAACAACCAAAGTTCCTCCACCCAAAAGCATTTATTGCTTTCATCATATAGTGGAATTTCTAAAACAGACTTTTCATCAACAGCTTTTTCCCCATTCTCTTGAGAGTAAAGAGTAGCTTTTTCTACACGACCAGACTTATCAATCGCATCCAGATCAATCTGTCCAATTATTTTTAGCGGAACATTTGTATTTTGCTGATTAGATGGATGTCCTTTCTTTTCAATCTGCTCAATTAACTCCCAAAAATCAAAATCTCCGCAACATAAAGCCAAAACCTGATTAGCAATCTCATCTGGTATTTTTGTACTTATATCATATGAGTAGTGCTCAAATCCCAATGCTTTAATTATCTCAATAAGAGATTGCATCCCAATGTTTGCTTTCTTCAATAATCTTGATACCCTTATAGCCATAACAGATAAAGCTCTTATTAGAACTGCTAAATAGTAGCAATTTAAAATTGCAAAGCATTCAATAATTCATTTAGTTTAAAATGTTTGTAAATCGCTAAAAGGAATGACCCTATTGATAATACGACCAACAAATCAACTGAAACTAACAAGATATCATTGAAATTATCGCTAAAATATACAAGAATCAAACTTGTAAATTCAATGACAAAACTACCACATAAATAAAGGTTACAATTTCTACATTCTTTATTGAAATATTCATAATGGTATGGAACGCTATCTATGGGTTGCCATTCTTTTACATAGAACATTCCCGAAACATTGGAGAATACTTGTAAATCAATTTTTCCATTCAAGAAGCTTCTGTCATATTCAATTAACGAGTTTCTAATTTCATCTATCAGAATATTATTACTAAATCTCAAATGAGAATACATCCCATAGTTTCTGTCAAAACAATACCAGATCCCATTTATATCATTACATATAGAATTTAAATCTTTTGCATTTAAATGTAGATTGTCTTTGCCAGTCATAATTGCCGTTAATGCAAGTTTTTTTATTCCTCTTGTTTTATCCTTCAATAACTTTTGATATTGTTTTCCCTCGTCATCAACAGCTTCCAAAGCAAACATGCATTGTTGCGCAAATTTTGAATATAATACAAGTTTATGATAAAATGGTCGCATAATATTATTATAACGACTTACAATTTCACCTTTTATATGTTGATTTTCAACCAGTATGATAAGACAGCCACCAATTATCATAGTGGTCAATATCGTAATAGCTAAAGAAGAATGACCCTCTGTTACCGTTTGAGAAAAGTAGGATGTTAGTATTTGCATGTTCCTATTTCATTCTATTCCTTGCCAACCACCAAAACGATTCTATCAAATTCTCGTTATATACCAACTGATACTTCCAGCGGTTATGCCACCATCTACAACTCTTGTCTATAGCATACTTCAGCTTCTTGCCTATAGTATCTATGCCCGTGGTAGTCATTGGCAGTACATCTTTCTTCTCGAATATATCAGAAAGGATGCGCTTGGCTAGAGTAGTGTCCGATTGATATGTATACTGTTTGTCGTCAGAAGCAAAGCAAACAGCATCAATACCAAGATATTCCACACAAATAGTGGCAATGGCATTAAAAAACCGTAGCATACGTTCTTCCTTATACACTTTGAATACTAAAGCCCAATCAATCTTGGAATGATACCTATGGAAGAACGTACCGACATCAAGCACATGCCTAAGTGTTATCTCGTTCGAAGCAAAGTGTTCACCTGTATGGCGCAACAAAAACAAGGCATTGAATGTAGGCGAAGGAAGCAGCACGTTGTCTATCGGGCTCGGCAAACACTCCTTCTTATCCAATACCGACATCAGAATTTGCTCAAACCTGATGTTACTCTTATGCGACACATCATCAATAAACTTGGCATGATTCTCAACCTCCACACCACCATAATTAAATGTGGAGTGTTTGTGGTATTCGCGGTGTACCTTAATGTCAAGCTCCTTCTCTATCAAAGCATCAGCCTCATCCTTCTTGCCAAACAGATACACATCAATGTCTCCCGTAGGTCGATGCTCGGGCTTCGGATAACACAGACTGCATCCATACCCTTTAAGCAGCAGCATCCTTATCCCCTGCTGCTTATAGAAGTCAGCCAACTCACCAATCCGCTCCCAATGCCTCACATACATCCTCTCCATCATCGTCGACAGCCCAATCCATTGCAGCAACATCGGCTTAGGAGGGCGCGTCTCAGATGGCAAAAGCCCGATGGCATCAAGCAAAATAGCGGAAACTCCCTGGTGGAGAGCGAGAGGATATAGAGTTTGCCAGTTGGGGGAGTCTGGCAATATAGTATCAGATATTGCAGAATCTAAGCCACTGCCTATACGCACAAGCTTCAATAATGTTTGATTATTTTTCATTGATATCATTTCGTTTTTCACTCTTCATTTAAACAGCTATTGGCTTCTTCGTCCTTCACTTCTCACTCTTCACCTCCATATAGAACTCAATCTGGCACTTCTGCACAAACCCTTTTTCGAATCTTGAGGCTATCATTGGTCTGGCATTCTTCTTCATCGCCTCGCGAGCATCATTATCAGTCAGCATACGCAGCATTGCGTTGTATAGAGAATCGACATTCTTCGACGGAACAATCAAGCCATTCTTCTCGTTCTCGATAATCTCACGGCTACCATTGATATCTGTCACAATCGAAGGCAACCCCATAGCTCCAGCTTCAAGCACAGTATTAGGGAAACCTTCACGGTATGACGGCATCACAAAGCAGTCGGCATTAACATACATCTGCAGCAAGTCGTCGCCATATTTAGGGCCGCAAGCCTCAATGCCCTCATTTGTATCAATAAGCTTGCGTGTGGCATCACTCACTGGGTCGAGATTATGCTCATAGTTGCCCACAAGCACAAGACGTGTATTCTTATGCACGTCGTGCAGTCTGACAAAAGCCTCCACCAATTCGTTGATGCCTTTATCTCCAACAATACGACCGACAAACACGAATGTAAACACCCCAGCATCCTTCTTGACAAAGAATCTATCAGGAGAGAATCGCTCCATATCCACGCCCATAACGTTGCCATATCCCAATACCTTCATAGGCTTCTTCGTAATGCCCCCATTCTTTAGGTCATTAAGCACCCCTTGTCCTTCAGGAATCACATGCGTAGCACAGGCGCAGGTAAGCCAATCCGTCATCATCAAAATGCGTCGTTTCAATCCCGTAGCAGTAGGCCACACAAGTCCTGTAAACGTATGAATACGCACAGGCACCCGTGTTAGCCATGCAGCCACCATACATACCATTCCAGCCTTAGGAGTCATAGAATGCACCACCTGAGGCTTTTCTTTCATAAAAACACGAATCATCTTAATGAGCGACTTCAAGTCATTTACCACAGAGATATGTCTCTCCATCGGCACCTCCACACAATGGAATCCATCCTTATCCCTAAGCTCATCAAGTTCCGGTCCAGGCGACGTTATAGCCACCATGTCATACCCCATCGCCCGCATCTTTATCATCACCTCACGACAGAAACCTAAGGATTGAGATACAGTGACAGAGCGAATTATCTTGTTTTTGTTGCGAGTCATAATCTTAGAATTATCTGTAGATACTTTTTAACAGTATCCATGCATTATACTACGTATATATTTCAGTTTATTTTCAATCTCTTCAGTCGGGGTAAATGCCCCATGAACAAACTTTTCGAAGAAAGTATAGCTATCAAAAATTGAACATATATCCGTTGCGATGCTCTTTGCTTCATATTCCTCTTCGGCAGGATCGTCCGTCTTTATTAGGTATGGCTGAATAAAATCACAGAAAGTAGCATAATCGGACTCTGTGTTCTGATATTGGATTATCAATTCATCACACATAAGATTGGTATCAATACCAACATATTCATCACCTTCTCTGTAATAATTTTGAACATAACAACCCGATTTAAGGAATCTATTAAAAGGAGTTCCTTTTGGGGATATTTCACTTGGTGATGGCTTACCGTTTATCTTTATGTATTTCGCTAACGACTTTCCTGCAAGCATTTCAAGTTGTTTCCTTTCAAATAAATCCAATGCAATATCATCAGGTTCGTAATCATCTGGGTATGCATTATAAAAGGAAGCTAATAGATGATTTATCTTCTCGAGAAACTTTCCTTTGCTAATGGAATATTCAAACAAAGATATTAGTTGTTTTCGCAATTCATCCACGTCAACTCCGCCTCGTATCCAGTATCTATCCGATATTATCTGTTCAATGCCTTTGTCACTCAATTGGGGAATGAACTCTAACAACGCGCAGATATAATTGCGTATGACCTTAATATCTTTATATTTATGCATATAGTAGCTTCTAAAATGCTCATATAGCGAATCAAATGAGTCCTTCCTACACCTCCATACATTAACGCCATCTCGAACCACATCTAAATCGTCTGCTATCATAAGCATCTCAAATTCTGTGGCTCCAATTGAATTGTTTGGCAAACGATAACAGAAATAATTAGCATAGCTAAGTTGCGAACGCACTTCACGCGAAGTCAGTTGAGTTTCATTATTACTATAGAACAATTTCCTCAGAAGTTTGTCACTCGGAGTATTGTCTTTACCCTCATAAACTAACAACCTCGATTTTGACAATCCTCCTTTATTTAGTTTCAGCAAAGTCATCGGTTTATACATCAATGTGCGATGAATATCAGGATATGCAAAGTGTAAAAGCTCAATCCCGACAAAATCCTTTACTACAAAATCTTTAGTATGAGCAAGAATCGATTTTAGATTCAAGGCAAAGACATTAGCAAATCGTCGTGCCTGTCTAAAAATAGGGATAAAATCGGTGAATGACAATCCATCAACATTAAACAATTGCATAACCAATTGTTGAAGTCTTGCAGCCTGCCTTTCGTTAAGTGAAGCTATACGAACAGTCTCATCCATGAACACATCAAGCAATGTCTCATCCTCAAACTTCGGTAAAGATACCTCCAAATGAAATATCTTCTGAATATATTCTTCTGCCCGTTTAATGTACTTCGATTCGTTTAATACATTGCAGATATAATCACGGTCATAGGCAACGACAAACACAACATTACGGAAGTTTGCTGTAATTCGGATAAGCCTTAGCACCTCAAACAATTCATTCCCCTCTAATCGGTCAAGATCATCAATAAAAATGGCAAAGGGCTTGGAACCATCTATAGTTATTGCTTCTTCTATTTTATCCTTAAGCGATTCAAGCGTTTCTTCCTTTTTACTCAAAGGAAGTATCTTGGCAAGAAAAGTAATAGCAGGATGAATATCTGCATCAAGAACTATATCTTGGTATTTTTGAATTGCTTCATGCAACGACTCTTCATTATTCTCTGTTTGTTCACGCATCAAAGCAAAAAACTGTGAGATAATCTGCTCCTTATCAGTACATGTCCAAGGATTAAAGGTTACCACTCGATAATCAGCATTCATTTGCTTCTGCATACTCTTAAGAAATGAAGTCTTACCACTACCCCAATTCCCAGATATACCGATTGCCAATGATTCTTTCATCAAACGATAATGTGGCATAAGCGCCAACAAATCACTTACATAATTATCCCATCCTATTTGTCTTGGTTCGCTATATACACCATCCATACAATACCCTTTTCTGTCATCTACATTAGAGATATTAGCATTTTCTGCATTGAGCAATTTTCTTGCTATTGCTATTACATCAATGATTAATACAGCCATCAATGATATAATTAGAAACGCCCCATAATCTATGTCTATTAGAAACACTTTGGGGAATATCCAAAAAGTGTTTTTAGAAAGGTACAGAATGGCAAAAATACAACCTATACATCCCAGCACACTGCCATTACTCTGAAATACTTTCTTTCCTATAATAAAGAAGAGCGACGCTAATGTTAGGGTAAATAGGAAGTTGAACAAGTCGTTTGTAATACATGCTTTGTATACATAGTCAAACAACTCACCTACCCACATTTTGCTAATATAGGTCTCAATATCGCTTCTCAAAGCATATAAGCCAGAAAGAAATAAAGTAGCAAGTAATAAATAATAAAGCTTGTTTATACAAGTTTTATTCATTTTTATGTTAGCCCTCAATTTAGGGCATAGCCCTTTGTATAGACTCTTTTGCAAGTACCTATATATTGAGATGTAAAAATTCACTTATTTATTAACTATTTTCATACTTTTTCTCGCCATGGCATAGTTTAAGCAAACTATCTTTGCTCATGACATTATCGAAAATGTGCCACATATTCGCTGCTGTACATAATTTAATGTTTAAATTCAGCAGCGAAGTAACTTGTTTCTAATTCTACATTTGGAGCTACAGATGAAACAATACGATTAAATAAGGTTCATCAACAGAAGAAAACGAAAGTCCATATATGCATAACTTATTGACTTCATTCAATTTTTCCAATATACTTTTATTCTTCTTTATTATCTCATCTGTTGGTTTTGCCGCATTCATAATCAGTGAAGCCACCTCGTTTTTAGTATTCTCAGTTATTTCATCATCAACGGCTTCTTCATTGGAATCGTCTTTATCTACTAGCCGAGTAAGCTATTTAAAAGTTAAAACTTTCCCAAATCTCTCATGTAATTTATATATTCACCTTCCAATGTTTTATTCTTGTAATCTGCATAAACGTTCTTCCATTGCGCTGCACAATTATTACACTTCACTAGATATTCACACTTGAATTCCTCAGTCTCTACGTTTGCAAATAAGTTATGCAAACCTTCAAGCGTATCATCTACAATATATCCAGTATTCATATGTGCAACCTTATCACCAACCAATGTACCCTTTGACGTAATTATTGGAGTTGATAAGAATAATGACTCGTATGATTTGTTAGGAGAAGCATAAACGTGGTTTGAGCTATAAGGATAGTACAAAGCCACAATAAAGTCGCTATTGTTCATTATCTTCAATGCTTCTGAGTATTGCACTTTCCCATGATAATGAACACGTTCACATTTAGTTGCAGCATTCTGAATCATGCTATCCAAATCATCCCCAACCCCAGCGATGTCCAATACAAAGCGTTCGTCTTGTAATACCATGTTTACAAGATTTTCTAAACCTCGGATTTCTTTTTGGAACACACCTACATACGAAAGATATATTTTTTCACGCTTTAAACCTTCCACAGGTTTAAGTGAGGTGTTAAAAGTAGGAACATTCTCAATCTCCATAAAACATTTTAGAGAATTCTTATTAACGCCTATCTGCTCTAATCGCTTCTCAGCAGGCAGGATCAAACAATCTACTTTAGGAGCAATCTTACGTTCCAATTTTATAACTTGCGAATCGTAGATATCAAACACTATTTTCTTTCCAAGTAGTTTAAATGGTAAAGAAAACAACGCATTTTCCATATTGCAAGCATGGATAACCTTATACTTATGAAAATTCTTTATCAAGTAATACCACGTAAAGAAGAACCAACGAATGGCAGGAATCAGTTTTTTCCCCTGAGCATACGGACAATAAACCTTCAACTGATGTTCATTCTCATCGACATACTTAGTGTTAAGCATACGATCCCATCCTATCACAAAATAAGGTGTGCCTGTTTCCTTGCACGCCTGAACATATTTATTCAGGCGTACATCGTAATCAACTGTAGATCTATTTATGTAACAAATCATATTTAAGCTCCATAACGTTCTACATTCTCATCATTCAAAATTCGCACGATTCTATCGCATGCTTTACCGTCACCATAAGGATTAACAGCCTTGCTCATTTTTTCATAAGCGGTTGCATCATCAAGCAAGGTACTAACCTCATTCATAATCTTATCATAGTCGGTACCTACAAGATGAACTGTGCCACTTGCCAAAGCTTCAGGACGTTCTGTTGTATCGCGCATTACAAGTACTGGCTTACCAAGTCCTGGTGCTTCCTCTTGAATACCACCAGAGTCTGTGAGAACAATAGTAGATTTCTCCATCAAATACACAAACTCAAGATACTGCAATGGTTCAATGAAGAAGAAGTTAGGACGAGTCAAGTCTTCACCAAATACCTCATGTATAGGCTTGCGTACATTCGGATTGAGGTGCATAGGATAAACAAAATCAACTTCTGGATATTTCTCTGAAAGATCCTTCATTGCTGTTACCATACGAATAAAACCATCACCAAAGTTTTCACGACGATGTCCTGTAATAAGAACAAGTTTTTTGCTATCTTTCAGTCTATTGACATCATAACCTGCCTTTGCAAGAATCTCTTCCTGCTCTTTTGACAGGGCTGAATCGTTTTTGAGCTTATCCACAACCATATGAAGCGCATCAATCACAGTGTTACCTGTCACATAAATATTACCGTGAGCCTTCTCTTCCATAAGATTCTTCTCAGAGAGAGGAGTTGGAGAGAAATTATACGTTGCAATACGACCTGTAATCTGACGATTCATCTCTTCTGGCCATGGGCTATATATATTATGTGTACGAAGACCTGCTTCTACATGTCCTACTGGAATCTGTGCATAGAATGCAGCAAGGGCAGCAGCAGTAGAAGTAGTTGTATCACCATGAACAAGTACCACATCAGGTTTACATTCCTTAAACACATCACGAAGACCTGTAAGTACTCGTGCTGTTACATCTGTTAAGTCTTGACCTTGTTTCATGATGTTCAAGTCAAAGTCTGGCTTCACATCAAAGATAGTCAAGACTTGGTCAAGCATTTCACGATGCTGGCCTGTCACGCATACTACTGTTTTAAATTCATCTGTGTGTTTCTGAAACTCCTTAACCAGTGGGCACATCTTAATTGCCTCTGGACGCGTTCCAAATACTAACATTATTGTTTTCATATTAGTCTGTTTTTATTACTATCTATTACTTTCTATATTTCAACACACGTGCTGGATTACCCCCCCTACTGCAAAATCAGGTAGATCCTTGGTTACAACACTCCCAGCTCCTATAATACAGCCATTACCGATCTTAACACCAGGTAGTATGGTTACCCTCGCACCAATCCAGACATCATTTCCAATCGTAACAGGTTTAAAGTCTTGCAATCCTTGTTCTCTCATAGGAATGTCTGTACGTGCAAAAGCATGATTGCGAGTGTATATATAACATTCTGGTCCCATCATTACATTATCACCAATAGTCGTTCCTCTACCTATTATGGAGTTGGCTCCAATACCAGAATTATTTCCTATTACTAAGGTTGGAGATATAGTTGCGTTCTTATTGATATAAAGTCCATGACTTTTAGAGCCTGTAAAACCCTTGACAAGCAAACGCCTGATAAAAGTTGAGCCAAGCGTTATTCTACCGTCATTATCAGGAAGATAACGCCCGATTAACTGATAAACAACGTAACATATGCTTTTTAGTATCATAATGTATAAACCTTTAAATATTGATTAGCACAATTTTTGATGTCATATTTTTCAAAGTTCTTCAATGCGTTTTCTTTCATACTAACACGTTCCTTATCAGTCATATTAAGAAACTTATTTACAGTTATGAAATATTCAGACTCTGAAGAATCTTTTGAAAGCAATCCGTTTTTTCCAGATTCAATAACATTCACTATACCTCCAACTGGAGAACATATAGGAATACATCCTACAGACAAGGCTTCAAGTAACGTCACAGGAAGACCTTCCCACAACGATGGTAGGCAGAATGCATCGGCATGCGACATAAGGTCTGCAATATCATTTCTTTCTCCAAGGTAGACAATCCTATCAGAAAAATAAGGCTCAATAGATTTATATATTGCTTTTTCCTCTGGACTTCCCGCAATCACCAAAACAACATCGTTTCCTTTTGTAATAAGTTGGTTAAAGACTTTACATAAAACCAATTGATTCTTAGGTTCGCTGATTCTACCTGCATGAATAAAGACTCTTGTATTCTTTGTTCTTCTTAATCCGTCAATCACGTTATTTGATGTTGTATCTACTTTACTCTTTGCAATACCATTAAAAATTAGATGACTTTGACAATGGTAGAGGTCTTCAAAAGACTGCTGTGAGGCTTCAGAGATAGTTACTGGCCACATCCACCTATGAGTAAACATATACTTTTTAAGTTTAAAAAGCCTCCAATCCCATGTTTGATTTTCTTTACGTGCATCCGAATGTATAGTATATACAAACCTAACCTTTGAATGCAGCAAAGCAATGGCAAGAAAATAGTATTGAAAACAACCATGTATATGCACAACATCATAATGTCCTTGTGAGATGACTCTATATATTTTCCATATTTCTTTAATGGAAAATCCAAAATTCTTCTTACCTATAGTTATTTTCTTTACCTTATTATCTAATTTACGATAGAAAACATCGTCGTCTGTAGGTTGAAATATTGTGCAAAGCGTAACATCATGCGACTTTGACATTTCATTTACAAGGTTACAAACAATAGCTTCTATACCGCCTGAAACCATCTTGGTATGTATGTGGAGTATTTTCATCTATAAAACTTATAGTTATTTAAATCGGGATTAGACTGTATTCCTACAAAACAGAAAAAAGTAGAGAGTACTATCAGAAGTAACAATGGCCATTTCTCTCTTATACCATTTTTTGTAATCCCCCCGATGTGTGAATATATAATAACCAGTAAAAAGGAATAAATAAGAAATATTCTAGAAACATTTGAATCCATTCCGATTCCTATATTAGAAGACAAAACGCCTAATACAAATAATATGCACAACTTGGGATTTTTTATTGTATATAGCAATTTATACTGTAAAAAAACAAGCAACAACCTATACACACAGCCTAATAGAGAAACTTCCAAATTTCGACTCAAAACAGTACTATAACTATTGTATTCTTTAGGAATAAAAGACCGCATAATTGAATCAACTGGTATTATATTAAATAACAACAATGGAGAAAATAAAACCATCATTATTCCTAATGTCTGCTTTTTAATATCCAAATACCTTAAAATCGGATATAATAAAACACAAAATACAGAAGAATAATGAAAGCCATAAGCCAATGCTATACCAACAAAAAATAGTAAACTTTTTTTTGTACTACAACTATTTATAAATGGAACAAAATATGCTATTATTGAGACAGCAGCTATTTGTCTTGAAATGTTCATTCCCATAACAAAAATGTTACCTAAGAAAAAGAACAATACAAAATATTTGATCTCTATTTTATACTTCCAAACACATAAGCCAGAAAAGAAATAGGTAACCAAAGATGTTACACATATAATTCCTCTATCATCCAAAATGCCGGAAACCATTAGAGTTGAAATAAAATTAACTATATATTCTGATTGTCTGTGATCATCTGAATATATCAAATAATTTATAGTATCAGTACCTACTGTTGAATCCCTGTAAAAAGTCATAATGAACATTAGAGCAAACGCCATCCATGACAGAAGTTTCCCTATTTTGCGAGGTAAAACAAAAGAGATTATGGACATCAAAAAAACAATGTAATAAAGTATCATAACAATTTATTTATTATTATGCCATGTAATTTTATAAAAGTTGCGCTAGCAAAAGTTTTACAAAGTATTTCAGTTTTCTAGAATTAGGTATAAATGGATTACTAAAAGTCTTCCAATTTATTTCTTGAAACATTTCAAGCCATTCCTTAGAGTATTTCTTTTTCCTTGCCAAATCGCCTGCCAATTCTTTTTGGAGGAATTTTAGATATCCAAGTTCATTGGCATACTCATGCTCCAATCCTTTCTTTTTAAAAATAGAAAATACTATTTTAGCATTTTCTGCTGAATCTTTCCAATGTTTATAACGTGAACTTTCAGACTGTACCTTAGTAATAGAATTAGGATTATAGAAATAATTATACAATGCTTTATTTACAACAGCAATTCGTTGAGCACTAAGAACCAATTGTGTAGTAAGCACCATATCCTCACCCATTGCCAAAGTAGGATATACTATATCATTGTCATATAAAGACCTCTTGCACATCTTGTTCCAAACACTCCATGATTCATGCATGGTAAGAATGCTTGACAAGAGCTTTGTTTTATTAGTTTGTTGATGATAACACTCATTGAAAATTCGCATGCCATCAGTTACTTTATATCCACACATAACGATATCTGCATCATTGTGCTTCGCCTCCTCATACATCAAGCGATACATATCTGTATCAACCCAATCGTCGGAATCGCAATGAATGACGTAGTCGCCAGTACTGAATTGTATCCCATGTTTACGAACAGCGGCCTGGCCGCTGTTCGTAAACATCCTCTCAATTCGCACCACCTTTCGTTCCCCCGCGAAGCGGGGTCGATATTCTTCGATTATACGCTCCAATATATCTATAGATTTGTCAGGTGAGCAGTCGTCAACAAAGATATACTCAATATCATCAAGAGTCTGTTCAAACAGACTACGAGCACAACGTTCAATATATTTCTCTACACCATAAACGGGTATTATTACACTTACTTTCGGCATATCTGATTATTGTTGCATTATTTACGTGACTACTTGATAAATAAGCGACGAAGTCTTTTTATCACTCTTTTCCTAAGAGGAGTAGGAACAAACAACTTACAATTATATTTTTCCATAAACTCTTCAGGACTAAGAGCATTTAATTCGTTATAAACAAAATCTCTTTCCTTAGGACGAATATCAGGGTGTATCAAATTATGATTATCTATGATAGCATCTTCATATGTCTTTTCTTCAAAATAAAGTTGATTCTTTATTTTGTCAAACATAGTCTTTCCTTTTTCTGTATTTGTCATTACCATGGACACTCCCATTGATACCTTCCCTTCAAATGGTGTCTTTCCTGACAATATTCCCCAAAAATCACAAATAGTGCAATCTCCTTGGCGATGCTCGCCTGTAAAATGACAATTATAGCAAGACTCTCTATGAATCCATCCCTTTAGATATGCACAAATATAACTGTGTTGCTCGCGAGGTATATCCCAAGATTTTCCATCTTTAGGTTTTACTGAATTCGTGTAATACACAGAATTATTTTGGTTGCGGAAATAATAATTCTCATATTCTTGTTTATCTGAAACTCCTATAGCTTTCAGATACGATTTAAAAAGTTGAGGAGAAGGAACACCATGACAAACCAAATCTACAGTAAAAAGATTCTGGTACTCTTTTCCAAGAAACGAACGCAAGCCTGCAACCTGGCAAGGTGTTCCAAGGAAAAACACCTGTTTGTCTTCCAACAGAAGTTTTCTAATATCTTTATATATCAGCCCAGGCTCACTTTGTACATACTTAGAGCCTCTAAGCTGTTTTAAATCTTCCTTGCAAGTAGACGTTTTTATTTCTAGATTCAAGTTCTCGTCAAAGGCAGACGCACATACAACACCATTTTCTAATTGGTAGAAATAATTGGCAAAGGCAGAAAACAATCCCCCAGATGCGCTCTTTTGATGTTGCTCCTTATTTAGATTATATGCTGCATATATCTTTTTATGCGTTTCCTCAAATTGTGGTATGTTAATAACAGGGCACTTCTTTGTGCAGAGATTACAATCAATACATTTACTCTCGTTCACAACAGGAATAAGAAAACCCTCTTTGTCCTCTTGCATGGTTATTGCGCCATGTGCACAACTATTATAACATGCTGCACATCCAGTGCAATTTTCTCTATTTGGCAGGTTTTGTTGCATTTTCTAAAGCCGAAGTTAAATATTTTATTGAATGTTCTCTATAAGCATTAAGCTTCTCAGATATTTGTTTCCAATTCTGAATTTCGAATGTTGAAGGAGAAGGAAGAGGATCGTCGACATGGATAAATCGATTTTCTGCTCCAATTAACTTTAACAGACTTTCCTGTCGTTCATCTTTTACCCCCTTGGGGAATAAAGAATAAAAATCCTTTTGGAAATTAACAGAGAAAGCAGCCCCATGGAATGAAGAAGAAATTATAAAAGAAGCATTTTTAAACAGATTTATTATTTCTCTTGGTCCATAACTTCTGAAAGACTTGTATTTAAAATTAAGCCAATAACGTCCTGTTTCATCCAATATCACAACCTTCTTATTCAAATGCTTTTGTATATGTTTGATAAGTTTTGTAGCATATGGATAAGGGTTGGCCGTGTACGTTAATATATAACAGAGAATATAATCACCTTTAATTATCGGTTCATCATCAAAAAACTTTCCCCACTCTTCACCTGACAGCAATAAAGTTGGGTCGCACGTACATTGGGATTCTTTTCCACAAATATCCTTTACCATAGCAACACCCGATTGCTCGCGTAACGAAATACTACTATATTGACCGAGTAAAGGACGCATGTGCTCTTTCTCTTTTTCCGTCAGTGACGTTGTTCCAAAACTTGCAGAAAATGCGACTTTAGGAACGTCGTTAACAAAATCAAGAAAGTAAGTGTTGTCCCTACACATATAACGTGGATTCCACACTTGATCACTACCAGTTAAATATATATCAAACTTTGGTGGATTCTCATGTAGCGATTCTATCGTTGAATAGAGTGGAGTTTCTATCAATAGTTTTTCCCTTTCCTTTTGAAATAGCGCTTGTTTCTTCTGAGCATTTTTCTTCATACATGTGCGAGCATACAACGCTAACTTTACCCGCATCGCAAAAGTCTGTTTGCATATTGCATATGGAGATTTCTTCTTATACTCAGAAAGATGGTATTCATTGGGATACTTATAGTTTATAATAGAAACTTTATATCCAAGTCTTTCAACAATAGTTTGAGTGGCAAAAGCTTGGAGCAATGAGCCAAAATTGTTTATCGCATGTATAGTTGCAATTCCTACTGTTTTCATTGTTTTATTCCTACTTTGTTTAATACTTTAATTGCCACATTTTTTATAATAAAACGCTCTGCCTTATTCATTCCTACTACAAGTATAACAACACCTGATATTATCCAAGAACTCACAACGGTTAAAACCAACCGTATGAAACCATTTATAGTAATGAAATTATAAACTGAATTACTTAGAACATAAGACAGCGCAACCACTATTAATGCAATTCCTAAAACCTTCGTCATAAAGTCCTTTACAGGGAAAGATATATAACGATTAAGCATGAAAAGTCTTATAAGCAAACTTGCGAATGAGATAACAATTGCTATTTCTATTGTCATTTCTGGCTTAGCCCCAAGTTTCAATGCTATATAAGAAACAGGTAAATTCATTATAAGCAATCCTCCTACAATAATCTGGTACCACTTAACCTTGCCAACGGCTAACAAGCAGGTGATAACTGGCGATGAGAGTGCTTCTATCATCATAAGGATAAATGTCAGTCGAATGAACGAAACGGTATGCTCTGGCACATTTACCAACCATAACTGAAGAATATATTCAATATCTATAAAAAGGGGCAAGGCCAAAAAGAAATATAAAAACATCGAGAACTTAGCACCTCTTTGCACTAGCTTAAACAGATTATCAAAATCTCTCTGAGCATAATATTTAGTGATTTGCGGATTCATTGCAACCTGAAAGTTTGTTATGAATCCTTGCACAGCACCTGTTACTTGAGTCGTTACGCCCCGTGCTGCATTGACCACTGTTCCAAAAAATATATTTATCAGGATATTAACACCTTGTTCCTTTGATACATAAGACAATGCGCCAATTGTATTCCAACCAAAAAACGATAACATTTGTGACATTTTTTCTTTATCATACTTGTATTTATTATGAGTACATTCTTCAAAATGTCGCTTACAATATACGGTATAACATATCCTCATAATGACAGCAACAACCATCAGCAAGACAGAATATGCAATCAATTTATCTACGGATGTTGGCAACTGTAACAACAAAACAGCAATGCCCAATTTAGAAAAAATATCTATTAAACTGATTCCTGCAAATACAGACATTTTCTCGTGGGCAATTAGAGCCGCATTATAACTTACACTAATAATCGTTATAAACAACGATATTACAGCAACTTGAAATACCCATATTGCAGCAGTCAATCTTCCATCGGGGATTGTTAAATGATTAAACAATAGCCACATTCCTATTACCTCTATAGCTACAAGCGTTATTAGGGCTATTAACCATAAAATGATTTGTGATGCAACAAAAGTTCTTCTCAATTCATTTATATTACCTTGTCCTATAGCATACGACATAAATCGCTGGGCTGCTGTTGACATAGTACCACTCATAAAGGAGAACATTGTTACAACTCCTCCTACTACATTATATATACCATAATCACTAATACCTAAAGCATTAAGAATAACTCTTGAAGTATATAGTTGCACAACAAGGGACAGCAACATTCTCATATAGAGATACAGCGTATTCTTCGCTATTCGTTTATTGTTTTCCGATGTTTGATTTGTCATTAAATATGTTTCGTTGTTAGTACTCAATTTAGGGCATAGCCCTTCATATAGGCACTTTTGCAAGTGCCTATATATTGAGATGTTAAAAATTTACTTGCTTACCAACTATTTCATACATTGTGCTCGATAATTTTAGAGAAAGCTTGCTTTGCTCATGACTTATCGAAATAGCGCCAAATCTTCACTGCTGTATTCACTGCTGTACATAACTCAATGTTTTAAAGTATAAGTAGGTGTTCAAAATTATTTTATACAATCAGTAGGTGTCATTTTCACATTGAAAGCACATTCTCGAGGCACATCTGTCCCCTTCGGCCTCGGTCACATAGCCCGCTATGACCCCCTTCGGTTCCCCCGTTATCGGGGGACAGAAACCCTCACCCGAAGGAAACATCTGCGCCCCGATAATGCACTTTCAATGTAAAAATAATTTTGAACACCTACTTATCACCAATGCAGCGTCCCCAATATCATATGATGGCCTACGAATATAATCTCCAATCAAAACCTGCTGTTCTGAAAGTTCATAAGATGAAGCTATAAATATTTTGATATTGATCATGACGAATGAAAGGTCATAGTATTTTTGCAACTATTCAAACAGATAGCCGTAGTTGTTTTGCAGCGCCTCAAATTCTGTTTCGCAGCGATTGTACAATTCTTTATCGCTGTTCTTGAAAATCTTTATAGCTTTCTCTATTTCTTCCTTTACGGTCCTTCCGGCTTCAAATATAGGGCTCAGTTCGTCTTTGAAATAGTCGATGAATGGTGCATAATAGTAGCCTATTTCTTCTATCATGAAATAGAAGGTGTCATAGGCATCTTTCAGATCCAGTTTTTTGTCTCTTACATCTGCAAGTGTTTGAATCCGAAGTATTTCTATGTTTTCAACTTGAGCTGACACCTCTTGTGCGTTTTTCACTTGATGGAAGTAACGGTCAATAAAGGCATTGCGCTCATGCAGGTTACGCTTGTAGAATAACTCACATTCTTTTTTGTCAGTTTCGTTCTTGTTTACCTCCTCAAAGCGTTCGGCATGAACGCCTGATAAGGCAACAGCCATTCCGCCGACATCCATGACGAGTTTGCGATCTCGGGCTATGCGGATTACATAGCCTTCGAGGCCGGCATATTCACCAGTTACGATGCGAAGTAGGGTACGGTTCTTGGAATAATAAACAAAAGGACGGAGAAGGAAACGGAGACGTTCTGGCTCGGTTTCTGCCACACGCATAAATGGTTCCATCTGGTTGCAGGGGATAGTGGCAATTTTTCCTGTACTGCAGTTCTTACAGAGTTTATATGGCTTTATGTTTTGGTCTAAGTAGTCCTGTAATATTTTAGGATTACCTTGCAGGAATATTAATCCGCTAACAGAAGGGGTTTCCACTTCGCGCATTCCGCCTTTGTTCCTGTGACGGGGAACATATTTTATTGTCTTATGCACAAAATGGGTTACTCCATCTTTCTTTAGCTGTTCTTCTATCGACTTTACTTTTTGATTGTGTACAAAAAGATAGCTCCATGATGTGCTGTCAGCCTTATTGCCATTGGTCGGAACCACTTTTGGCATGGAGCTATATTCTTTTTCTGTCCCGATTTCTCTGTTCGCCTGTGTGCACTTCTTTATCGCTGAACCAGTCTGTTCGTCTGGCTCAGAAACGTGTGTGCCCTCTGGAAATTCATAGCTTTCAGATGTCTGAAAACAATTTGTTTCGTCGGCTGTAGGCTGAGAAATCGTGCAATCCTGCTTCATAACCTCTCTGCTACTTTATGTCACTGCAGGCTGCCGTCACTTGGAAAGCCGATGCCATTTTTACAATAACATTGTTCATAAATCCATACTATCTGTGTGTATGTTTGTCCAGTTATGGGATTCAATGTCTCACAAATCAAATGTGCTGATTGCGTTGCATTTTCACCTCATAGTGGCTTCTCTCTCTATCTCTTTACGTACTGTTTTCACATGATAAAACCATATCTACTTTGTAAAGGTACTACTTTTCCTTGACTTCTTATCATTTCTGAATGAAAAAGTTTAGTAGGCCCCCGATTTTCCCCTAAAATGTTTTACGAATCCGATTTTTCAAGACCTCCAAAGCCATAATTTACAGGATCCATTCTATTTGTGCTTGTTTTATCATGTGAAAACAATCACTCCTCCTTTCACTTGTAAAGCACTCCTTTTCCTCTTTTCCCTTATTTATATAGGAGGTCTTAGCCTTTCTTATCTAAAATCATCAACCTCCAATCCTTTTTATAATCCTCTTGTTCGCTTCATTGACTCTTGATATGTCAATGGAGTTTAGATACACTTGTGTGGTTTTTATGGAGTTATGTCCCATTCCCTCACTGATGATGGCGATAGGTATGTTCATGTCTCTGGCTACACTTGCCCAAGTGTGGCGTGCAACATAAGTGGTAAGTGGCATTTTCAATTCAGCCATTTCTCCAATCTTTTTCAGTGCACGGTTTATGTTTATCTGCATGCGTTGATATTGCTTGTACTCTGTGCCGTCCTCTTTCTTTATAATAGGAAGTAGAAACGATCCGTTTTCCGTTTGATGAGCATAGTGGTCCAGTATTTTCTGTTGCGCCATTTCCCATTCCACCATCAGGCATTGGTTGGTTTTTCTGCGGCAATAGGTCCACATGCCGTTTCTCAAGTCTGTCTTTCGCAGATAAGCAATATCCACGAAGGGCATTCCACGCATGTAGAAACTGAACATGAAAATGTCTCGGGCGAGAGCCATAGTCGATCCTTCAGGCAGTTCAAGGTTTGCAATCACTTTCAGTTCCTTTTCGCTGATAGCCCGTTTTGTAGTCTTGACGTATGACAGACGCACATGACTGAACAGATTTGTATTGTTCAGCAGACCTTCTGCTGCAGCCTTGCACAACAGAGTGTTGAGGGTGCGTAGATAGCAGCGAATGCTGTTCTGCTTCAATCGCCTGTCTATGAGCCATGCTTCATAACACTCTATCATATCGGGGGAGAGTTCATCAAATGTCAGATCCATGTCCTCACGGAAAGCCTTGAAACGTCGATAGGCGTTACCGTATGTATGGGCTGTGCCAAGTCGCTTCATCTGCTCTTTCTTGGTTACTTGCTCCTGCATGAACACGAACACTGTCTTATAAGTCTGCTCTTTGCTGAAGGTTTCGCATAGCTCTTCTACTGTATAGTCCTTTTGGCTGCGTTCTATCCGGGCAAGAATGGTCTGCCAACGTCTAAACGCCCAGTCAATTTTACACTGCATCAGTGCTAATGCAGCTTTTCTCTCACCATTTGCTACTGCGATTGTCATTGTTTTCTCATTCCATTCGTCAGCATAAATGTGATGTTCAGTGCTTATCCATTTCACCTTGCGTTTGTGTATTACTTGATAGTATAAGGTACCCTTTGCTTCAGGTACAGACGAGGGACGAAATTTGAGTCTTATTGTTGCCATAAATCGTTTTTTTGAATTTGTTACAAAAGTATCCCACCCTCTTTATTGGGGGTGGGATACTTTTTAAGGTAAAGGAAAATCTTCTGTTCTCGGTCATATAGTCCGCTATGTTCCTTCACCTGAAGAAAACATCTGCTTCCCGATAACGCGCTTTCAATGTAATACAATTTATTGGACAGCAATAATTTTATTTAAGAGGCTAAATAGAACAATACGGCTTGTATGAGAATCTTACCAATGAATGAATTTGAAACATTTGTCTACACTCTACACTTTTTGTATGCACTGCATTGAATATCAATACTTTATGCGGTGTAGACAAACTGTGTATCTGCTTGCACTAAATCTGCACAGAACCTGCACGCAAAAGTAGATGGTTGCACATGTAGTGCGCATCGGGTTGTAGTGTAACGGCGAAGCGTTGAACGCGAAACGGGGAGTAGAAAAGTCTATCAGATGGATAGATCTTTCTACTCCCCGTTTCGCGTTTTTTATGTACCGATTGCAAGAGTATGCTGTCAGCTCTCCGTGTTGTCATGCAGTGCAGACAAGTGTATGTTCAGTGCAGACAAGTGTATGCTCAGTGCAGACAAGTGTATGTTTAGTGCAGACAAAAATGTAACTTGTCTACACTGCCGAAAGTGCTGATATTCAATGCAGTGCATACAAAAAGTGTAGAGTGCAGACAATTTGGCAGGAAATAATATGATGGTGTATGCTGCCAGTGTGTGCACAGTAGTAGTTATGCCAGATTGCCGCGTTTTTCCATTTGCGCTTCGGCATATTCTTTGGTCACTTCAAAACTCTTCTTGTCGGTAGATGGCACTTCGAACATGGCGTCCATCATGATGGTCTCGACAATAGAGCGCAGACCGCGGGCACCGAGTTTGAATTCGACAGCTTTGTCAACAATGTAGTCAAGCGTGTCCTGTGTGAAGGTGAGTTTGACACCGTCCATTTCGAATAGCTTGATGTATTGTTTAACGATTGAGTTTTTAGGTTCAACCAAGATGCGGGCAAGTGCCTCGCGGTCGAGCGGATTGAGGTAGGTGAGAACCGGCAGACGTCCGATAATTTCGGGAATTAAACCAAATGATTTGAGATCCTGCGGCTCGATGTACTTCATCAGGTTTTTGGGATCTATCTTTTTGGCATTCTGCACAGAGTTGTATCCTACGGTGTGGGCATTGAGACGCTGCGCTATGCGCTTTTCGATGCCGTCAAATGCGCCTCCGCAAATAAACAGAATGTTGCGGGTGTCGACGTGGATATAGTCCTGGTCGGGGTGCTTTCGGCCTCCCTTTGGCGGCACGTTGACCATTGTGCCCTCGAGCAGTTTGAGCAGGCTTTGCTGCACACCCTCGCCGCTTACATCGCGTGTGATTGATGGGTTGTCGGCTTTGCGGGCAATCTTGTCTATCTCGTCGATAAACACAATGCCGCGTTCGGCCTTGGCCACATCGTAATCGGCCACTTGCAACAAACGCGAAAGAATGCTTTCAACGTCCTCGCCTACATAGCCGGCCTCGGTAAATACGGTGGCGTCGACAATGGTGAATGGCACATCGAGCAGGCGGGCTATGGTGCGGGCAAGCAATGTTTTGCCCGTGCCGGTTGAGCCAACCATGATGATGTTAGATTTTTCAATTTCGACATCATCGTCCTTTTTGCCGTCTGTGGCTTGGGCCAGGCGCTTGTAGTGGTTGTAAACGGCTACGCTCATAAAGCGTTTGGCGTCGTCTTGCCCTATGATGTATTGGTCGAGGTATGCCTTAATGTCCTTTGGCTTTGGCACTTCATTGAGGTCAATGTCCTTCAGGGTGTTTTTGGCGTTTTTGCCGTTTTGTGTGGCACCAGGCATATATTCCTCAAGCATGTGGAAGGCACTTTGCACGCAGTCTGAGCAGATGTAGCCATCGGCACCGTTGAGCATCATGGGCACTTCGCTCTCAGAGCGGCCGCAGAATGAGCATTTGTGCTCTTTTTTGTTAGCCATATTTAGTGTATGTGTGCTTTAAGCTTTCTTGGGTTCGAATATTTTGTCAATCATGCCGTACTCTTTGGCTTCCTGTGCCGTCATCCAATAGTCGCGGTCGGAGTCGGCCCACACTTTGTCGAAGTCGGTGTGTGAGTGGTCGGCGATGATGGTGTAAAGCTCTTTCTTGAGTTTTTGAATTTCGCGTGCGGTGATTTCGATGTCTGAAGCCTGACCCTGTGCGCCACCCATTGGCTGGTGAATCATGACGCGGCTATGGGGTAGGGCAGAGCGCTTGCCTTCCTGGCCTGCTACGAGCAACACTGCTGCCATTGAGGCTGCCATGCCAGTGCAGATGGTGCACACGTCGCTTTGAATGAATTGCATGGTGTCGTAGATGCCCAGTCCTGCATAAACTGAGCCGCCGGGAGAGTTGACATAAATGGAGATGTCCTTGCCGGGGTCGGTAGAGTCGAGGTAGAGCAGCTGTGCTTGCAGTGTGTTGGCAGTGTAATCGTCAATTTGTGTGCCAAGGAAGATGATGCGATCCATCATCAGACGTGAAAATACGTCCATTTGGGTGACGTTGAGCTGGCGCTCCTCAAGAATGTAGGGGTTGAGGTATTGGTTTTGGCTCTTTATCACATCGTCGAGCACCATTGAGTTGATGCCAGCATTGGCGGTGGCAAATTTTTTGAAATCGTTGATGTTCATGGTGTTACTTGTTATGGCAAATGTGCAAATATGCTCATGCTTTGATGGGACAGCGTTTGTAGCAAAGCTCTCTCATTTGCGCATTCGTATATTTGCACATTTGGAATGTCGTTTAATAAGTGTCGGGTAGGGGAGGGAAGCTCTTTATGGCGAATAGCGCACAGCCTCGATAGCCCTGTGTGCCCCGGTGCTTAGTTTGTAAGAACTATATTAGGCTTGTGCCTCGTCAGCCTTGTTGTTTTCTTCAAACATCTTGGCAAAGTCCTCAGATGAGATGTTCTTGTGGTTGAGTGTAACAACCTCCTTGAGGGCGGCAGCAAGTTTCTGGTCAACGCAGCGGTCAACCAACTGGTTAACCTGTTCCTGGTGCTTCAGCATTTCCTGAGCGTAATTTTCGAGGTATTCGTCAGGAATGTTGTTCATACCATATTGGGCAAACTGGAAGCGTGCGGCCTGAACGGCAGCAGCCTTGATGTCCTTGTCGTTAACCTTGATCTTGTTGGCCTTGACAAGCTGCTCTTTGATAAGGTGCCACTTGAGTTCGACGATGCTCTTGGCATAGTTGTCCTCAACAAACTTTTCGTCCTTGTCCTTGTTGTTGGCCTTCATGATTTTTTTGAGCAGTTCGTCGGGGAATTCCAATTCGCCAACCTTCTGCTCCATGTAGGCGCGTACGTCGAGCATGAACTTGAAGTCGCTGTCGTTAACCTGGAGGTCGTGAATGCTCTCCTTGATTTTGTTACGTGCGTCGTCCTCGCTCTTAACTTCGTCCTTGCCAAATACCTTGTCGAAGAACTCCTGATCAAGTGTGGCGGGTACGAAACGGCTGATTTCGTTAACCTGGAAGCTGAAGTTGCCAGCGTGGTTGGCCACGTCTTCGCGTTCAACCTTGAACAATGACATCAGCTCAGCCTCGTTAGCCTCGTAGGCAGTGGTGGGGTTGAAGGTGATTACATCGTTCTTCTTGGCACCATCGAAGATTTTCTTCTGGTCGTCGTTCTTGAAATATTCGGGCATCAAAGAGGCAGTTTCGATAACCAAGCCACCTTCTTTAGGCTGGCCGTTCTCGTCGAGTTCGGCCAAAGTGCCACGCATAATGTCTTTGGGCTCGTAAGAGTCTACATCTTCGGGGTGGCCAGCCTGCTGCTGGAGTGCACCGAGTTGCTTGCTGATGATGTCGTCGCTAACTTCGATGTCGTAGTAGTCGATGTTGTCTTCGTTGTTAAGCTCGGCCTTGAACTTGGGCGCGATGGCGATGTCGAAGATGAAAGTGAAGTCGTCCTGCTTTTCGATGTCCTGCGGAGTTTGCTTTTCGCTGCCGAGGGGTTCGCCAAGCATGTCAATCTTCTTGCTCTTGATATAGTCGAAAAGGCTGTCCTGCAGAAGCTTGTTTACTTCGTCAGCCTTAACTTGGGTACCGTACATTTTCTTAACAAGACTTGCGGGAACGTGACCGGGACGGAAGCCGGGCATTTGTACCTTTTTGCCTAATTCCTTGAGAGACTTGTTAACGTTGGCTTCGTAGTCAGCCTTGGCCATGTTGATGGTGAGTTCGCCACTAACTTTGCCAATCTTTTGAAATTGAATATCCATTTTACTGTTTTCTGTTTGTATTTCAGTGTTATTACGCCTATTTATATAAGGACCCATCTGTTGCGTGTTGCTCCGAATGGCCTTATGGCATAAGCGGTGGCAAAATTAGCATTTTTCTTTGATAATGGGCGTAAAAGCGGCAATCTTTTTTCTGTTAGGAGGGCGTAATGTGTAGTGAGTATATAGTTTTTTCGTATAAAAGGGATAGTCCTACTGAATTTTTTGTACTTTTGCACACAAATAGTTATTTTGCTACAAAAACAAAAAGAATATAGCAATGTCAATGCAACATTCAAAAGAACTCATGAATCTTGCCGCCGATAATATACGTATATTGGCTGCGAGTATGGTAGAACGTGCAAAGTCGGGCCACCCGGGCGGTGCCATGGGCGGTGCAGATTTTATAAACGTGCTCTATTCCGAATTTCTTAACTTCGACCCCGAAGATGCCAAGTGGCGTTGCCGCGACCGTTTCTTCCTTGACCCTGGTCACATGTCGCCGATGCTATATTCACAATTGGCATTGATTGGCAACTATACAATAGATGAGTTGAAGCAATTCCGCCAATGGGGTTCGGTTACTCCCGGACACCCGGAGGTGTGCCAAGAACGTGGTATTGAAAACACGAGCGGTCCGTTGGGTCAAGGTCATACCTTTGCAGTAGGTGCTGCTATCGCTGCCAAGGCGCTGTATGCACGTACTGGGAACCCTGGTTTTGACAAGGAAAAGATTTATGCCTATATATCAGATGGCGGTGTGCAAGAGGAAATATCGCAGGGCGCAGGACGTCTTGCGGGTCACCTTGGTTTGAATAACCTCATCATGTTTTTTGATGCCAATGAAATTCAGTTGTCAACCGAGACTTCGGCTGTGATTTCGGAGGATACAGGCATGAAGTATCGCGCTTGGAATTGGAATGTGCTGGAAATTGACGGCAATGATGCAGATCAAATCCGCGAGGCTCTGAAGGCTGCTAATGAAGAAACTGCACGTCCTACTTTGATTATCGGTCATTGTGTGATGGGCAAGGGCTGCCGCAAGGCTGATGGCACTTCGTACGAACATAACTGCAAGACACATGGTGCCCCGCTTGGCGATGGTGCGTATGTGAACACTATTAAGAATTTGGGCGGTGACCCTGAAAATCCCTTCGTTATTCGCGATGAGGTAAAACAGATGTACGAAGAACGCAAGGCCGAACTTCGTAAGATTGTAGCTGCCCGCCGTGCTGAAGAAAATGAGTGGGAGAAGAATAATGCTGAAAAGGCATCGCAGCTCAATGACTGGATGGCTCGCAAACTGCCCAATATACCTTGGGAAACTGTGGAACAAAAGCCCAATTCGCCCACACGTAATGGTTCTTCAGCTTGCTTGAGCTTGCTTTCAGAGTATGTGCCCAACATGATTGTATCGTCTGCTGACCTTTGTAACTCGGACAAGACGGACGGCTTCTTGAAGCATACAACAGAAATCACACGTACCAACTTTGCTGGTGGTTTCTTGCAAGCTGGTGTGTCGGAACTGACAATGGCTTGTGTTTGCATAGGTATGATGCTGCATGGTGGTATCATAACTGCCATGGGTACATTCTTCGTGTTCTCAGACTACATGAAGCCCGCCATACGTATGGCTGCGCTGATGGAAGTGCCTGTTAAGTTTGTTTGGACACATGATGCTTTCCGTGTAGGTGAAGATGGCCCAACTCACGAACCTGTGGAGCAGGAGGCTCAAATTCGCTTGATGGAGAAGTTGAAAAATCACAGCGGACGCGACAGTGTACGTGTACTCCGCCCCTGTGACGTGCATGCTGTAACAGCGTGTTGGCGCATGGCCATGGAAAACATGGATACACCGACTGCCATGATTTTCAGCCGTCAGAATGTGAACGACTTGCCTGCTGGCACTGATTATCACGAGGGTATATTACATGGCGCTTATGCCGTAGTGAAGGAAGCAAATCCCGATGTAATACTCGTGGCATCAGGTTCGGAAGTGGCTACTTTGGTTGATACTGCAGCTCTGCTTAAGGCTGATGGTGTTCGTGCCCGTGTAGTTAGTTGTCCGAGCGAAGGCTTGTTCCGCCGTCAGAGCAAGGAATATCAAGAGGCTCTGTTGCCAACGGGTGGCAAGATTTTTGCCCTCACGGCAGGTTTGCCTGTGACCTTTGAAGGCATAGCAGGCTCAAACGGTAAGGTATATGGCTTGGAAAGTTTCGGTTTCAGCGCTCCTTACAAGGTGCTTGACGAGAAACTCGGATTTACGCCTCAGAATATCCATAAGGAAGTATTGGCGTACTTGAACAAGTAAAATCAAACAAGAAAATGGTAGGACTTGCAAGTGATCATGCTGGTTTTGAACTGAAACAGTATGTAAAGGAGTACCTTGAAGCCAAGGGAATTGAATATAAAGATTATGGTACGTATTCGACAGACAGTTGCGACTATCCTGATTTTGCACATGCGCTGGCCCGTGGCATAGAGCAGTGTGAGGTGGATAAGGGTATTGCAATTTGTGGCAGTGGCGAAGGTATCTCGATGACTCTGAACAAACACCAACGTATTAGAGCTGCATTGGTGTGGATTCCTGAAATAGCCCACATGACGCGTTTGCACAACGATGCGAATGTGTTGGTTATGCCCGGACGCTATATCGATACGAAGGTGGCACACGACATAATGGACGAATTCTTCAATACAGAGTTTGAAGGTGGACGCCATGTGCGCAGAATAGAGAAAATTCCGGTGTAGTTAGTTGAAAAATCAGAGTGAATGCGTTCTAAATCAGTAAGATTTCGTATCTTTGCAGTCGCTTTGGCAAAAATAATATTAAACTAAATACATTAAACTGGAATGACTAAATCAGAAATCATCAAGGCTATAGCAAGCAAGAAGGGTTTCGACCGCGACACTGTGTCGAAGGTGTTGGAGGCTTTCACAGGCGAAATAAAGACAGCGTTGCTCGATGGTAAGAGCGTAAGTATGCGTGGCTTTGGCACATTCTATTTGAAGCACCGTGCTGAAAAGACTGCCCGTAACATGCAAAACAATACCACTATCATCATACCAGAGCACGATATTGCTGCATTTAAGCCTGCTAAGGAGTTTGCCGTGTCGGTGAAAGATAAAAGTCAGAAAGCTTAAAATATAACTAACATAATTAACCATAAAACGTAATAGGTATGCCTAACGGAAAAAAGAAGAAAAGACACAAGATGTCTACTCACAAACGTAAAAAAAGACTGCGCAAGAATCGTCATAAGAGCAAGTAAAGGCTCGACGGCTCTCAGCAAGAGTCTCTTTTAACCCACCAACGAGTAAACGAGCTAAAGTTATGGCCCCGAAAGGAGCATGATTACTCGTTTGCTCGTTCTTTTTTACTTAAATGAAGGTAGCTGGTGCACAGTTAATATTTGATGTGTGGACAGACTACTTTCGAAAGAATTATATTTATATTCATGACAAGCGAAGTTATTGTAGATGTTACGAAAAAGGATATTTCCATCGCGTTGCTCGAGGATAAAAGACTCGTTGAGTACCAGCGCGAGGGACGTTCTGAGCATTTTTCGGTAGGAAACATCTATTTGGCAAAGGTGCGCAAGCTCATGCCAGGACTGAATGCTTGCTTCGTGAATGTTGGTTTTGAGCGTGATGCCTTTCTGCATTATTTGGACTTGGGCACACGCTATCATGCTCAAGAGAAATATCTGCAGTTAATTGCAGATGGGCGACGCAATGTGACACTCGACAAGGTGGGCAAACAGCCTGACCTGGACAAGGACGGCAGTATACAAAACACGCTGAAAGTTGGACAGGAAATATTGGTGCAGATAGTGAAAGAACCTATCAATACCAAAGGTCCACGATTAACTTCGGAACTTTCATTTGCAGGCCGTTTCCTTGTATTGATTCCATTTAGCGAAAAGATATCGGTATCGTCGAAAATCAAGTCTGGAGCTGAACGCACGCGATTGAAACAGCTCATTCAAAGCATTAAGCCTAAGGGCTTTGGCGTGATTATACGTACGGTGGCTGAGAACATGCGTGTGGCGGAACTCGACAACGAAATGCGAATTTTGCTCAAGCGTTGGGAAAACACCATAGCTAAGGTGAAGCAAACTCGCCGCGAGGCATTGACCTTGCCACAGTTGGCCTATGAGGAGACAAGTCGCACTGTTGCTTTGCTGCGTGACTTGTTTAATCCTTCGTATGAGAACATTTATGTCAACGATCAGACGGTGTTCAACGAGGTGCGCAACTATGTGAGCTTGATTGCTCCTGAGTGTAAGGATATTGTGAAATTGTATAAGGGGGTTGTGCCCATATTCGACAATTTCTCGGTGACCAAACAGATTAAGACTTCGCTCGGTCGCACCGTAACATACAAGCATGGCGCCTACTTGATAATAGAACAGACTGAGGCTTTGCATGTTGTTGACGTGAATAGTGGCAACCGATCAAAAAGCTCGGAAGGACAGGAGGTTAATGCGCTTGATGTGAACCTTGGTGCCGCAGATGAATTAGCTCGCCAATTGCGCTTGCGCGATATGGGTGGTATCATTGTGGTCGACTTTATTGACATGAACTTGCCCGAAAATCGCCAAAAACTTTACGAGCGCATGGTTGAGAACATGCGTAAGGATCGTGCTAAGCATAGCATTTTGCCGCTATCGAAGTTTGGATTGATGCAGATTACGCGTCAGCGTGTGCGTCCGGTAATGGATGTCAACGTGGAGGAAACTTGTCCTACTTGTGGTGGCACAGGAAAAATTAAGCCCAGCATATTGTTTACTGATTCTCTTGAAACTAAGATTGACACATTGGTAAACAAACTTGGTATCAAGCGTTTCCGCCTTTATGTGCACCCGTTTGTAGCTGCATATATAAATCAGGGATTTTTCTCAATCAAAAGACGCTGGCAAATGAAGTATGGTATGGGCGTAAGGGTTTATCCTAACCAAAAATTAGCTTATTTGCAATATGCCTTTTATAACACGAACGGCGAGGAAATACTGATGAACCAACATAATGACATGAAGTAAGAACAGTATTAAAACAAAACAAAAGTGATGCCCCAGAAAACTATTATGAGTTTTTTGGGGCGTTATTTGTTGTGTGGTGCTTAGAAATGCCGATATTTGCAAGTGTGTGCAGGGTACTCTGCATTCGTTATTATCATTAAAACAAAATATGGATAACATGCAACCAACACAAAATTATCGGGCTTGTGCAAACAGGTATGATGCGGCAGGCATCTTGTACAAGCGGTGTGGAAAGAGTGGCGTGCTCTTGCCAAAGGTAAGTTTGGGCTTCTGGCATAATTTGGGGGGCGAGGATTCGTATGCTCGTTGCCGTGAAATAGCGCATTATGCTTTTGACCATGGTATTACGCACTTTGACTTGGCAAACAATTATGGTCCACCTCCAGGTAGTGCAGAGGAGACTTTGGGACGCCTTCTGCGTGACGATTTTGCTCCTTATCGTGACGAATTGTTTATTGCAACTAAGGCTGGATATGACATGTGGCCTGGACCGTACGGAAATTGGGGGTCGCGCAAATATTTGATGTCAAGTCTTGACCAAAGTTTGAAGCGTATGGGCATTGAATATGTAGACTTGTTCTATAGCCATCGTTATGATCCAAACACACCTTTGGAGGAGACATTGCAAACTATGGTCGATATGGTTAAGCAAGGTAAGGCTTTGTATCTTGGCATAAGTCGTTGGCCGTTGGAGGCTCTGAAGTTCGCTTGCCAATATTTGAAGGAACGTGATTGCCCGCTCTTGATTTATCAAGGACGCTTAAACTTGATAGATCGTGCACCGCAGGATCAAGGTATATTGGATTACTGCGCAGAACAGGGCATTGGCTTTATTTCGTTTTCGCCTTTGGCACAGGGGCTGCTAACAGACCGTTATGTCAATGGCATTCCTGCTGATAGCAGAATGGCTAAGGATCATTTTTTGAAACATTCTGCTCTTACACCAGAATTGTTGGACAACTTAAAGGCATGGAATATGGAAGCGGCTGCCCAGGGGAAGACCTTGGCAGAAGAAGCACTTGCATGGATATTGCGCCAAAAGGGTGTGACAAGTGTGCTCGTAGGTGCAAGTTCGGCAGCCCAACTTGAGAAGAATATGCAGTGCGTGTATGATTGTTGATAACACGCAACTCTTTTTCAAGTCAAGCAAAATGTCCCAATGGCACTTGACTTCATCACTTTTTTGTGCCATCACATAGCGCATATCGGAAATCAGTGAGTTACGTTATTTGATTGGGTGACGCATTGACGAAGTCTGCAAAAAGACGCTACCACTAAACGCAAGCACAAAACGCTATCACTAATGGGGGCGACGCGTCCCGCGTCGGGCATTAAGGAAAAGGCTCATACACCCGATAAAGGCTCACAGACAGTACTAATTACACTCATGTCTGTGAGCCTTTGCCTTAATGCCCGACGCGGGACGAGGCTGCTGAAAAAACCGACGCGGGACGCGTCGCCCCCTTAGTGCTTGCGTTTTTTAGACCTCTTTTACAAGTCATGCAAAAAACCCCAATGGCAGATTGCACATTAAGTTGGTGTTCTGGTTGCAACTTATTCTGCACGCATCAAGTCGCTGATGATATCATTACTTGTCATAATACCTTTTCGTGTGAGGCATAGCGTGTTGTTATTGAAAGTCAAGCTTCCACTGGAGATATGTTTTTGCGCAGCTCTTTTCAAGTCTTCAAGCCATGCTTCGCCAAACCTCTTTTCCAAGTTTTTGAGCGAGAGCCCTTTGCGGGTGCGTAGAGATGTAAATACTTGCTCGTCAAACTGATCGGAGAGCGTGAGGTGCTCGATGGTGTGTGGTGGAAGTCCCGCTGCTGAAATATATTTTCCTAAATTCGGCTCGTTATATTGTCTTTCGTCTGTACCGTTGAACGAGTGCGCTCCAGGTCCAATGCCAAGGTAGGGGGTGTTGTTCCAATATCCAGAATTATGCCTTGATTCAAAGCCAGGTAAGGCAAAGTTCGAAATTTCATAATGTTCAAACCCATGTGCGTGAGCTTGTTGCATCATGATCTCGTATTCGGCTATAAAAGTGTCTTCGTCGGTTTCGGCAAGTTCGTTAGATTGTATCTTGCGTTGTAGTAAGGTACCTTGTTCAATGCTTAGCGCGTAGGTTGACAAATGCTTGATGGGCAATGAAAAGGCTTTTTGTAAATCTGACGAAAAATCTTGCAGCAGTTGAGTGGGCAATCCATAAATCAAGTCAATGCTAATATTGTCAAGCCCGGCTTGTTGCAGGGTGTGTACGGCATCTTGTGCCGTAGCTGCATCATGACGTCGATTGAGCATTTTCAATATCCGGTCATTGAAACTCTGTACGCCCAAACTGACGCGGTTGAAACCAAGGTTGCGCAGATTGTGTGCAAAGTCGGGTGTAACATCGTCGGGGTTAGCTTCGAGCGTGATTTCAGCGTTGGTATCAATATCGTAGTGTTTGTTGATACTATCGAGAAGTATCGCAATCTCTTTTATTTGTAATTGTGATGGAGTCCCCCCCCCAAAGTATATGCTTTGGATATGCCTGTCAGCCAGGTAGCTCGTGCGATTGGCAAGTTCGGCACAAGCCGCATTGACATATTCGTGTCTGACAGTTGCTGATTGAGTGGTGGAATAGAAATCGCAGTAGATGCAGCGGCTTGTGCAAAATGGCACATGCAGGTATATCATGCTCATGGTGGTAAGTAGCTGTGCAGTTTACTCGTTGTCGCCTTTGAGTGTAGGTAAGTGTATTTTGTAGTGAACAGCCAAGATGCGGGATATTATGACAAATAGGCCGCATATCAGTCCTGAAGCAATGTTGCCCATGCCGATTTTGTAGCAGATGAAGTAGGCTATGCCGCCAATGATGCAAGCCATGGCATAAATCTCTTTCCTGAAGATAAGTGGTACTTCGTTTATAAAAACATCACGGAATACACCCCCTCCGGCACCAGTCATGGTACCCATAATTATGGCTGTCCAAAATGGAAATCCGGCGGCAAGTGTCTTTTCGATGCCAACGACTGCAAAAAGAGCCAGTCCAATCGTGTCGAACAGGAACCAAGTATTCTCTTGCTTAATGAGAAACTTGCGAAATATGATTACCCAAATAAGGGCAAAGCCTGTGCAAATAAGGTAAAAAGAATTTGTCATCCAAAACGGAGGCTGGCTCAGTAAGAGGTCTCGCATGGTGCCTCCGCCAATGGCAGTAGTCAAGCCTACGCAGTATGCGCCCAATAAGTCGAAATGCTTGGCAGAAGCCAAACGAATGCCAGATATTGCAAAGGCAAATGTGCCGATAAAGTCGAGTATTTGAATAAACATGTTTGTGTGATGTCGGTGTAAAGTGGTGGAGTGGGGAAGTATTATTTGTTTCGATAAATAGGTGTGATGCAGCCTACCAGTTGCCAATATCTTGTGCCGGTTGGCTTGTGGTACACAAGAATATCATATTCGTTTTCTGTTTGAAAGAAATTGCCCTCGGTCGGTTGTGTATAACCTCTTGCTGAGTCGTTTTTAGCGCAAAGATATATGTAGTTGTAGTAACCGCATTTCATCAAGATGTCAGCCGTGTAAGCCTGTTCAGAGTCGTTGTATTGCATTCGACAGGTTGGGTTAAGGTTGTTACCAGTCCATTGCCCGTACACATAGACTTGTTGGTCTTGAGGCAAGCATGGCATGTCAAGTTTGAAGTGCATCATGACGTAGTCAGCTTCATAATCGGCATCACCATTGCTGTCGTATCTTGTTACGCTGAGACCATTTTTGTCCTCGTCGTAAAGGTAGTTTTTGCGTGGGTAATCGGTCATCATCGTGTAGTGGTAGAATGGATCTATCCATCTAACACTTTCGCCGTGCATTCCAGGGTAGCGTGTAGACAGGAATTCGGCCTTGCGGTATTCATTGCCGGCTTCGAATATTAAGCTGTGGCAGTGCTCCCAAAGCAAAGTGTTGTTGTTGATGCCTGTGTATTGTGGCCCAATGACGGCATTATCCCATCGCCGATTTTGCAAGACAATTACTTTGACTTCATTTTCAGCATCACGTAGAAGTAAGTTGCTGCAGTCAATTTTGAGTGATAATTGTTGGTGAGAATTATTGTGGTCAATGTCGGTATCGGTTGTGCATGTGGGGTAAATGCTGACTTTTCGGTCAACTATGGCAAAGTATGTTTGTATTACCGGCACATTGCTGCCTTCGTCATTTTCGGTGCTGATGGTGATGCGGTAATTGCCCGAAAGCAGTGGCCGCATTTGTGTGTTAGGCAGTGTAAACGAATAATGTGTGTAATTTACAGTTGTGTTTTGACTCGGCTCGTAGTCTTCGATGACAACCTCATTGCTCGTGGCATTGACATACTCATTGTCAAATAAATCTTCAGATACATTGCCGTAAACATCGCAATGCTCCACTTTGTAGGTGTAACGGCGGTATTCGTGTGTCATGTCGTCGAAACTGACCTCCAGAGTTTTACCATCGTTAAGTTTCAATACGGGGAAAGCTTCAATTTGGTTGTCAACAATAAGTCTTACAGTATGTATATTGGGGGCCAAGATTGTTGTACGTCCTGGTTGTGCCCAAATTCGCAGTGTCGAGAGCCAAACAACAGCTATGAGTAAAAGCCCTTTTTTCATGAGGTCTAGGTATGATTAGTAGGTGTCCAGAATTATATTATACAATCGGCAGGCGTCAGTGCAAAGAGAACACCTACTTATATAATCGGCAACGTTTATGACAACGTCCTTGTAATCAGCAAAGCCGTAATATGTATGCAAGGCGTTTCATTAGTTTGCAAAAGTACATTTTTTTGAGCATACGACATTCGTAGACGTTAATTTTTTTGTACCTTCGCGTTACATAAGAATCAGTCGGCCGGCTTGCCGTGTGCATTCGTTTTTTGAGATGCAGGAGGAAAGTCCGGGCAACGTAGAGCATTCTGCTTCTTAATTGGAAGTCGTCCGTGAGGGTGAACCAGTGCAGAAGAAAATAACCGCCCACTGTCACTATAACAGTAGGGTAAGGGTGAGAAGGCGGGGTAAGAGCCCACCAGGCACATGGTGACATGTGTGCTGTGCACGTCAGAAGTTGAAAGTTCATGTATACCAGCGTAAGAGGGCTGCTCGTCCGAGCATTTAACGCCTAAACAGTATTAAATGCGCGTTGGAGGGTAGAACGATAGAGCACTTTGGCAACAAAGTGCGCGGATAAATGGCAGGCGCTGTGCATCTTTTTAGGGTGCATGGGCACAGAACCCGGCTTATAGGCCGTCTGATTCTTTTTGTTTTTATGCAAAGACACGTTTCCCTATTCTGCAAAGAATAAGGCTTTGAAAGCAATATATAAATATGTAGTTAGTAGTGCAGCAATCAATAAATGTGATTGGTGCAAAGTGTAATTGCTTGTCGTAAAATATGGCTTTTCTGTATTAAGGAGTGCATATTGCGCTTTCCGTTGCGTTTGTGCCACCTTCATAGACCAAAACACAAAGAGTTTGTATATGCCGACTCCAACAATGCCACCCCACACGAGTCCTGTAAACAAATCGCCGGCATAGTGCACTCCAAGATAAATGCGTGTCCAACAGTTGAGCAATACCCAACTGCCGAGCCAGTAACTGAGCGTTTTGCGGCGCATGAGCAACGTGACAAAGGTGGCAACAGCCATAGTGTTGGCTGCATGACTTGAAAAGAAACCATAGTTACCCCCTCGATAACCTCGAACAATATCAACCATATACATGATGTAGGGGTCGTGCGTCGGACGCCAGCGCGCTACTAAGGGCTTGAATACGCTCGATGCCACTTGGTCGGCCAATGCGATGCAAAGGCTGATGCAGATGATTATGCGCAGAATGCCCCTTAAATCATTTGCCTGAATAACGACATATAGCAGCACAATGGCAAGTGGCAACCACGTGGTTGTTTGTGTTGCGGTCCATGCAATGCCGTCCAGGTAGAGCGAAGAACTGCCGTTTAGTAGCAAGGTTATAGCTTGGTCCATGAGTGGCTTATTGTAGTGGGAGTTTTTAGTAAAGCTGCCAAAGTTTGACAGACGGGTTGATGGGTGAAGTGCATAAATCATTTGCATTTGGCAGGGTGATATCCGATTGTAGGTATACAACCATGCCATCTTGCAATTCGGCCTCAATCCAATTATTGCCTGTGCGTCCGTTTACACCAATAATGGCCCCCTCGTGCAAAGTGCGCGTTTTGGCCGAAGTGACAGTAGGTGATGCGTAAGTTTGTATTTCTTGAACAACAACAGCTTGAGTGCCAGGGTATATGAAGTGCTGCTCAATGTATGCAAAAGCGTATGCAGATAGTGTGAATATGCCAAAAACAATACTGAAAGCGAAACTTGCTTTGCGTATGTTTATGCTTTTACCCATTTTGCAAGTCAAAGCAGATGCCACGCACAGAACCAACATGATGAGCGCCACAACACCCCATGTATCACTGCTTGCAGTGCAGACTGCCTTTTTGAAAAAGGTGGTAAAAAATAGCCCAGTTGATGCGTTCAGGTTATCTTGCGTTTTAGTCTGTGAAAGTTGCAGATTGAATTGGGCGTCATCGTCTGCAGGATTTATTCTGAGAGCCTGCTGATAACACCAAATGGCTTGTCCTATATTCTTAAGTCTGTAGTGGCAGTTACCCAAATTGTAGTATGTGGCCTCCAACTCCTTTGCGTTGTGGTTAGCTTGGCCTTTTTGTGGCAAGAGTTTGGCATAGCTTTTAGCAGCTTGCACATAATCCTTTTGTTGGTAAGCTTGTTCAGCCTTGTCATTGGCTGTTTGTGCCGTTACATTCGTGGCAACCAGCATGACAAGTAATGATATGATGAAATTTCGCATCGAATTATTACGTATAGGTGAGAGTAAAAATAATGTTTATGCCTTATTCTTCAAGGCATCATCAATCAACTTAATAACATCTTTGGCTTTGGTTAAAGTCTGAACTTTGTTAGCATCATTATTGGGGGCAAATTCAGCATATTGACAATAATCAGTAACTTCAAACAAGTTGTTGATGACCGTATCATCTATGTGCTTGTCTTGTAATAAATGCCGTATGCTGTCTTTGTTCATGTCAGACTTTTGCAGACCGAAGTAAGTTGCCAAATAGTTGTCGATAGCTTGGCTTATTGTGCTATAATATTTGCCATTCTCTTGTCCTTTAGCTGTGGAATCCGCCAGTCGGAGTGTGCGCATGGCATTCTTGTATGCACGGCTGTTGTTATGCAGGGAAGTGTCATGTTGCTTTCTGTTCCAAATACTAACAAGTATCCATAAGACTATGGAGATGACAATGAGCAAAATGTTAAGCACAACATAGCTTGTGCTGCCCCAGGTCAATATAGAGCTATGTTCTGTAGGCTTGCAATTTCGAATATCACTCTTGAGCAGAGCTAACTGCTTGTCAACGTCGGCATTTGATTGTGAACCTTTGGATATGTGCAGTTTTACTGGGTTTGTACGTATGGTGCGGTAACTACCAGTGGCAGAATCGAAAAATACAAAGTCAGTAGCGGGTATCGTATAATCGCCCACGTTTCGTGGTACAAAGGTGTAATCAAAGGTCAACTGTCCATGCAGCCCGTCGGTGCTGACTTTTGTGTTGTCTGTCGTTTTGGCATCAAAGGTGTCAAAGTCTTTAGGGAAGTTAACCGTAGGGGCCGTAATGAGTTTAAGATTGCCTAATCCGCTAAGCGTGATGCGGTAAGTGGCCACATCATTTGTTTTGATATGACTGTTGAGTAATTCTCCTTGTATATTAAATTTGCCCACAGCTCCCGAAAAGTTTGCAGGACGTGGCATGGGCAGTGACGAAACTTGTATTTTCAGTGGTGCCACACTGCGGCGTACTTGCACCCCAATCGTGCCTCCACCATTGAAAAAAGCATCAGCCAAATCCATTGTATGGTCTTGTTGCACTACGGCACAATCAAAGGTTATGCTCGGAATGGTAATGCTGCCGCTATGCTGTGGAAAAACTAAGTATTGTAGAATTGTTCCGGTACGATATGCCGCGCCGTTCCGGTGTTCAAGAGTAGTTTGGATTTGGTTGCCAGGCAGAGGTAGCTCTTGTGAAATGAGACCTTTGAAATCGGGCTTTTGAACCAAACTCGTATTCGACAATCCCACCCCCACACGGGCATGTATGCGGTAGGTCAATAATATGGCCTCTTGTTCATATACTTTAGTGCGGCTGGGAGTTACATCTATAAAAAGGTCGCGTTGTGTCACCTTGCTGCCAGCCTGTTGCAATTGGTCATAGCTCGTATTATTTTGTGATGCACTGCTGTGATTGCTTGTACCGCTATTACCGCCAGATTGTGCGTGCAGACTGATAGGGCGGCTGTGCAAAGTGCGGCCATTAACTTGCACGGTGGCTGCGCCAATAGTTATATGCCCGCTTTTGCGTGCAGACAGTATGTATGTGTAAGTAGTACTTTCGTTGTGTGATGCTCTGCCGTTAACTATTTGATAGTTACTTGATGTAAATGTGCTTGGGCCACTCAACACCTCAAAAGCCGAGAGCGAGGGTGGGGTAAAGCCCTTGACATCGCTGCTCGTTACTGTAAAGGTCAGGCGATAGTAGCCGCCCACCTCCTCAACGTTGGCTTTGAATGATTGTGCACAAGCATTGATGCAGGCAAAAAGTGCTATGAATAATGTAGCAAGGTGCGAAAGAAGCATATGTCCTTTGTCCTTTATATTGTATATGTCAGAAATGTTAGTAGAAATATATGGCATGTGTTCAATAAAATCTTGTTTTCCTTTCGTGCAAGGCTATGTGTCGCATCACCAATTCTTGTCCTTGCTGCGTTGCCTGGGTTGGTGCTGTTTGAGCTTTTCAAGCGCTCTACGCTCTGCTTGCCTTGCCAAATTCATATATTGCTCAGTTTGCTGCTTGTCTTGCTGCTTGTTGCTGTTGTTCTTTTTTTGTTGTTGCTGTTGCTGTTGTTCGTTCTGTTTGTTCTTTTGTTGCTGTTGCTGTTGCTGCTTTTGTTGTTGCTTGTTCTGCTGTTTGTTGTTAGTGCTTTCTTTAAGTTGCTTTTGGCACAGGGCCAAATTGTAACGGGTGCGGTCGCTATGTGGTTCAAGTCGCAGTGCTTGTTTGTATTGCTCAATGGCGGTACGCAGCAATTGTTGTTCTTGCTCGCGACTTTGTAAGGCTGCTCTTTGGCTAATGTATCCACGATTATGCCAAGCCATAGACCGTACTTGTGGGTTAGTTTCAATCTGCGTCACCTTGTTGTACAGACTGTCTGCCCCCCTTACATCACCTTTAGCCAGATACGCATCGGCCAGATTAAACATGGCTCTGCTGTTATTAGGTGCCTCTTTCAACAGTCGCAAGTAATATTGTTCAGCTTTGTCAGTCTGTCCTTTATGGAATTTCTGATTTCCAATATGCGTATACCTATATATCCAATTTTGGGCGTGCACACTTGTAGTCAGATTGGGCGACAAGCATGCTAAGATTATGATAATGTATGTAATAATGCCAGACCGTATCATTTGTTGAATATTTTGAACTTGTTAAAGAACGCATTTTTCGTGTCATTAATACATGCCTCAATAATAAGCAAGAGCAAGGCAATCAAGGCTACGGCTTGAAATTGCTCGTTGCGTGCAGTATATGAGGTTGTAGTAGTTGACTGTTTAAGTTGTTTGAGTTGTGCCTGCAGTTCGTCTTGTGCACTATTGCTTTGGTCAAGATGCAGGTAAAGTCCTTTTCCGGCTTGTGCTATGTCACGGCACATTTGTTCGTTAAGTGCGGTGTGCACAACTTGTCCATTGGTGTCAGTCAGTGGACCATTTGCGGTAGGAATTTCGCTTCCTTGTGTAGTGCCCACCCCAATCACATATACGTTTATGCCAGCCTTGGCTGCGGCTTTGGCGGCCTCTTCGGCGCCTCCCTCATGGTTCTCGCCATCAGTTATAAGTATGATAGCCTTGCCCACGTCCTTGTTCTGGGTAAAACTCTTACACCCCAGGTCAATGGCGGCTGCAATATCAGTGCCTTGCATGGTAACCATGCCTGCCGACAACGCGTCAATAAATGTTTTGGCTGCAGCATAGTCCGATGTGATAGGCAGTTGCGGGTATGCTTCACCGGCAAATACACCAAGTGCCACCTTATCGTTTTTCATCTTGTCCACCATGTTGGTCACAAGCAATTTGGCACGATCCAAACGCGATGGCAGCATATCGTTGGCAAGCATAGAGTTTGACACGTCTACCATCACAACTGCTTCAATGCCGTTAGCTGTTTCGGTTTGTTGCTTTGTACCATAGAGCGGACGTGCTATGGTCAGGACGAGTGCAGCTACAACAAGCATGAGCAAGCCAAAGCGTATGTGTTTGCGCCATTTAGATCGTCCAGGCATTAAGGCCATAATTCGGTCACGATTGCCCAGTACAGCCATCTTCTTGCGCTGGCGTATTGTTTGATAAATGTATATGATGCAGCACAAAGGTATGAGCAGTAACCAATATAGGTTGTGTGGACTTTGAAATAATAGCATAAATAATATCTATAAGTAGATGTTCAAAACTTATACGTTTTATAAACGTTTGAACCACGTGATGCGCAGCAGCGTATCAATCAGCATTACTATCAATGCAGCAATGGCAAAGGGCATGTAAGCCTCGTAGTGTCGGTTGTGGTTGTTGACCTTCAATTTCGATTTCTCAAGTTTATCAATGTCTGCATACACCTTCTTCAATGATGAGCGTGAGGTAGCCTTATAAAAAGTTCCCCCAGTTTCATGTGCTATCTGTTTGAGAGTAGTTGGGTCCACTGTGTCATCAACTTGTTGGGTGTAAACTTCGCCATTGGGCAGTTGAGCCACAGGCACGTTCACCTTACCTTCGGTGCCTAACAATATGGTATAAATGCGTATGCCAAGAGATTTGGCCATGTCGGTGGCCATTAAGGGAGAAATCTCGCCAGTATTGTTTGCTCCATCAGTAAGCAGTATGATAACTTTGCTCTTGGCTTGGCTGTTATTCAAATGCGACACGGCGCTTGCAATACCCATACCTATAGCTGTGCCAGGCTGTATGATGCCATCGTTTTGCAGTGAACAGGTGGCACCCTTAAAACTTCGCATCAGCGTACCATGGTCGGTCGTAAGTGGGCACTGTGTGTAAGCTTCTCCGCCAAACAGCGTAAGGCCGATGTTGTCATTCGGTCGGTTGTTGATAAACTCCAGAGCTACATCCTTGGCGGCAGATATACGGTTGGGCGAAATATCGGGAGTTGCCATAGACGTTGAAATGTCGAGTGTCATCATGATGTCTATGCCTTCAGTTTCGCCTGTGTGCCAATAGTGGTCGCTTTGTGGGCGTGCCAGCACCATCACTATGAGCACAAAACTCACAACGTGCAGAAAGAAAGGCAGGTGAATGAGACGTGTGCGCCAGGTCGACGGTGCATGGCGAAAGGTTTCGGTGCTTGCCCATAATATATGGCTTTCGCGTTTTGAACGAAACAGAAAGTACCATATAAAATAGGGCACAAGCAGCAAAAGTAGCAAAAAGTATGTAGGCGATGCGAATGTCATAATAAAGTGCTGATTAAGCAAAACTGCAATAAATAAGGTACAGATTGTATGCGCATAATGCCAGTGTCGCTATAGCCAGGCCGCATGATGCCACACGCATAACGTTGCGCCAAAAAATCTGTTTTTTGTTTGAGAGCGACACATACTCGATGCGCGGTTTGGGCATTTGCTTAGGCTCAAGTTTGGTAGCCTGCACGTAGTTCATTGCTTGTACAAGGCTGCGGTCCTGCTCAGACATCGTAGTAGTATGCTTGGCAAATTTCACCAAGTCAGCTGTAATAAGCACAGTCTTCAATTCAGCAATAGCCTCTTCGTTCTTAAGTTGGTACAGGTTATCCAGAATTTGACTGGTCGTCATCTCTTTGGCATTAAAGCCGAAGCGTTTCTCGATGTATGCGCGCAAGGTGTCGGTCAAGGCCATGTAGTACTGCTTGGTGTCATCTTGTGGCGCGAGCTTTATCTTTTCTATTTGGTCAATGGCCGTTACGTGTGCAGGGGTGGGAGGCATTACAACCATGCGGCGTGTTATCAATTTAGGGTCGGCAAGTCGTATTGCCATCATGACAACCGCAGTCAGCATCAGCATGCAAGCCAGTGCTATTAAAGTAATAGTCCAACTCCATTCAAATGGTTGCTCCACCACATCGTGAGGCCCGTTAAACTTGTCTGGGTGGTTCAAATCCACTGGTACGGTGTTAACCTTGATACCAATGTTGCCCCTTGACAGATAGGTTTTGCCGTCAACTTTCACCTTGAAAGGGGGAATGTTGTACATGGCAGAGTCAAAAGACGTGATGGTATAGCGGCGCGTCAGCTGAATGCGTTTGCCGTTGTTGAGCATGGTTGTGTCAATGCGTCCGCAGTCAATCACTTCAACGCCTGGTACAAGTTGCTGCTGAGGTTGAAAATATGGAAAATCAACGCGCTGGCGTGCATTTGCCGTACATTTAACGGTAAGTTGAATTTGTTCGCCTATCAAGAAACTGGCCGTATCTGTACGTGCCTCAACAACAACCTGTGCCGAGACGACGGTATTAAAGCACATTGATAATAGTATGACCAATGTGGTAGCCAATTTCGATATAAGGCAATGTGAGTATCCTCTCTTCATAATAAAATAGGTCAGCGTTGGGCAAAAAGGTTCATGAGCGGGCGCACATAATCCGCGTCTGTGGCGATAGACGTATAGTCAACTTTGCTCTTACTGAAGCGAGTGGCCAATTCTTCATTGTGTGCTTGCCACCACTTTTGCTGATGTTGGCGAGTGGCTTTGCTTGATGTGTCAAGATATTGCTCGTGTCCTGTTTCAGCGTCTGTTACTTTTATTAGTCCAATGTCGGGCAATGAGGCCATACATTGGTCGTACAAGTGCAGTGCTACCACGTCATGTTTGCGTGCGGCCACCATGAGCGGGCGCGAATAATCGTCGGTGGTAAGGAAGTCGCTCAACACAAAGGCTATGGACCGTTTGGTCATGATCTTAACAAGATACTCCAAAGCCATGCCCACATTCGTACGGTTGCCTTGTGGCTTGAAGTCAAGCAGCTCCCTGATAATGTAAAGCACATGCTTGCGCCCTTTTTGTGGTGGAATAAACTTTTCTATGCGGTCGGTAAAGAATATCACACCTATCTTGTCATTATTCTTCATGGCCGAAAAAGCCAACGTTGCCGCAATCTCTGTAGCCAATTCGCGCTGTGTGCGCTGGTGGGTACCGAAATTTTGACTGGCAGACAAGTCTATAAGCAGCATGAGCGTCAACTCGCGTTCTTCTTCAAACACCTTTACGTATGGCCGGTTCATACGAGCCGTTACATTCCAATCGATGTCGCGTATGTCATCGCCAGGTTGGTATTCACGCACTTCGGCAAATGACATACCACGGCCTTTGAAGGCTGAGTGGTACTCGCCTGCAAAAATATCGTTGGTGATGGCTTTTGTCTTAATTTCAATACTGCGAACACGGCGTAGAAGCTCCGAAGTATCCATCTGTTGCTGTATGTTTGTAAATGCTTTGTTTTGCCTGTTGATTAACACGTTGGTGCATGGCCCTGTCATAGGGTCTCACGCGGTAGCCCATTCCCTGTTTAGGGCACTTCAACTTTGTTGAGAATTTCCTTGACAATGTCATCAGCCTTGATGTCCGATGCTTCAGCTTCGTACGACAAGCCAATGCGGTGGCGAAGCACGTCGGCTGCCACTTCGCGTACATCTTCAGGTACAACGTATCCGCGGCGCTTGACAAACGCACAGGCGCGGGCGGCCAGAGCCAAGTTGATGCTGGCACGTGGTGAACCGCCAAACGAAATATAGTTTTTGAAATCCTTGAGCTTGTATTGCTCTGGATATCGTGTGGCAAAGACTATGTCGGCAATGTATTGCTCAATACGCTCGTCTATGTATACTTGTTTTACCAGTTGACGTGCTTTGAGTATGCGGTCGGTGTCAATGACAGGTGACACGTGGCTAAAACTGTCGTTGATGTGTGCACGCATGATTTTCTTTTCCTCCTCAATGGTCGGATAGTCAATGATGACTTTCATCATGAAACGGTCAACTTGTGCTTCGGGCAGTTCGTAAGTGCCTTCTTGCTCAATAGGGTTCTGGGTGGCTAACACCAAGAAGGGATTTGGCAGTGCAAATGTATTGTCACCGATGGTAACTTGATGCTCTTGCATGGCTTCGAGCAGTGCACTCTGCACTTTAGCCGGTGCGCGGTTGATTTCGTCGGCCAGTACAAAGTTTGCAAAGATGGGGCCTTTCTTGACCTTGAAACTCTCATCTTTCTGGCTATAAATCATGGTACCTATAACGTCAGCCGGCAGCAAGTCGGGGGTAAATTGCAAACGTCCGAATTTGGCATCAATCAGCGAGGCCAATGTCTTGATAGCCAGCGTCTTGGCCAAACCTGGCACACCTTCGAGTAGTATGTGGCCATCAGAGAGGAGACCAATAAGAAGCGAGTTGACGAGATGTTTCTGTCCGACAATGGTGCGGTTCATGCCCTCCACCAAGTCTGTAATAAAGCCTGTCTCAGCCTCAATTTGTGCATTTAGCAGGCGTATGTCTATTGTTTCAGCCATGTGGTTGTTACTTGTTTTTTGTTCGTTGTGTGTTGCGTCACGCTCAAGATAATGTTGTGGTACAAGAGTGTGTAAATGCAAAATTACGTCTTTTGCATTGACGCACAATCCTATATCTATTTAATTTTCGCTAATTCACAAAATTCCACGACACGCCAAAGTGTATAGTCAAGCGGTTGAGCGGGTAGTGTGGCACAAGGAATGGGCGTCCTGCACCTGACGAATAGTTGACGTGTGACGCCATCAAATAAAAGCGTGTGCGCTTAAGATGGAAATTAGCGTATGCATTGATTATAGGGTAGTTGCCAATGCGGGTGGCGTATTGCGCGTCTTGCACAGCAAATTGTCCGATGATGGGCGAGTAGGCAGGTGCAGCGTAGCGCGTAAAGTAGCGCACGTCGGCACCGATCTCGGTGCGCAGCACTTTAGCAATGTGAAACAAAAGGTAGACATTGCTATATGCAGAGAATGCCGGCACAGGGTAAACGGCTTTGTTGCTGCTCACCTGGTAGGCAAGTTCGTTCTCCCAATTAAATATGCCCCAATGAAAATTTTGGTTGAGCGTGATGCCCAGTAATTGTACATTCTTGCTGGCCTGTGCCACACCTATGGCGTGACGATATGAGGTGCAGCTGTCGCTGTTTTCGAATGGCGTCAGGGTCTCCTCAAAGTAGGTGTAGTTTTGAATGTTCTCAAGCGATACACCTATTTGAGTGTCCTTATAGCGTAGGCTGGCGTTGACACGGGCATGGAACATCTTGTTCAAATTGTCATTATCCCACCATGCATTACGGGCCATGTAGTGGCGGTAGTAAAACGATGGGCGCTCGTTGCGTACAAAGCCGTTAACCACGAATTGCAGTGAGTCTTTCTTGATGGGGATATTCAGCTTGGCATTGCCTTCCACATTAAATTCGCCCCAGTCGCTGCCAGTTGTACGCAATTCACCCAACACATTGTAAGTTATGATTTTACTCTGTGTTGACAGTATTTGGGCGCCAACAGTAAAGTAGTTTTCTACAAATTTGCGCTTGTCGGCAGCGGTAAAAGATGGAGATTTGAAATCGAATTTGGCCAATTCGTGTTTGCCAAACAGGCGGAGCCCCATTTTCATCCAGCGATTCATGCCCTCGTGCAATTCCACGGCAAAGGTGTTTTCAATGCCCAAATGGTGCGTGCGGTCAAGTGCAGAGTCGCCCGGCAGATAAAAATCGTTGAAATAGCCTGGTGAATTGCTGTTGTTTGCCTCGTTCGAAATGAAACGGCGTGTGTTATCGTCAACGCAGAGTGTGTGAATAAAACTGCTTACTGGCACAAATTCGCTTGTGATTTTGAGCGTGTCGTTGTCGGTGTGTACGGGCACGTTCTCTGCTCTGTCTTTCGGAACATGCGGCTGGGCTATTGTGCTGACCATGGTTGTGTCCTTGGTCTGTGTGGCAGCTGCTGCGGCGGCCATTTGCTTTACGACAGCCTCGGGCACAATCTGGCCTTTTGCATCGCGAAAACGATGAAATCCCAAGCTGTACCGGTGTGTCAAAAACACCTTGTTGCCTCCAATCTTGTTCCATGCCTTAGCCAAATTGATGGGCATGTCGCCCGTGCCGTAGCGTGTAGGAAATATTTCGGGGCGGTTGACGTAGTCATCGTTTTCGATGCCGCCATTTTCGCGTGTTTTCAGATAAGTGTGTTGCACGTAAGCATGCATCTGGTAGTTGTCGCTGCGATATGAGGCATAAACCATACCGTCGAAGTCGGCTGTAGATTGCCCTTCGTAGTAGCCTCGACCATAGAGGTAGTCGGCTTTAAAGCCCAAACCCAACTTTTTGCCAGCATTAACGGCGAACATGGCCTTTAGACGGTCTTCGCCATTTTGCTTGTTGCCACATGAATGGTAGGTAAGTGTGGTGAATGGCGACTTGGTGTTGGTGAACAAAAGCGCATCCGTACTTTTGAGAAAATAGTCGTAGGGCGTTTTGAAGATGAATGGTGCGCTTTGCATGTTTACCCCCTGCTCGTTGAAGAAATGGCTGATACGCGGTGCGCCCAGGTTGCCAGTGAAATTGTAATGCCCTGTTACACCCATCGTCTGGTTCTCGTTTTGAAAACGGTGCGGAATGGTATCATAGGTGGCAGGTATGATGTCGCCAAAGCGTGGACTAATGTGCCATGCGTAGAGGCCTTCGGGTACACCGGTAGTCTCCACACTGTCGCTTGAAAAACCGCCATTGCGCTCCTCCGCATTGAGGTAGGGGTTGATGGTGTGAATATTCTGTGCTTTGCTGCCAAGGCAAAACAGGGTAGAGACAACAAGGATTATTATGTGTATGTGATGTTGTGTCATACAGTGTAAGGGGTAAGAATATGAATTTCTTATAAGCAAATTGCTTTGTAAGTCGTATTACCAGGTTCGTCTTGTACAGAACAGTCCTGATGCACTTTACTCTCTCTCGCGCGCACGCGTCCGTCGTTTTTTTCAGTTTTGTCTACACTCTGCACTAATTATGTGTAAGCCGCTGATTATTAAGCGGTTAAGATGTGTAGGTAACGTGCAAAACACTCTACACTTAAGTTGCACTCGTGGCATCGGTGTAAGCGCTTGTACTTGGCCCTTTTCAAGTCTGCATTTCTGTGCAGGGAACTTGTGAATGCGGTTACGGGAGGTAGAATTTTCAGTTACGGCAGGGCGTCACGCCAGTCGGAGAAACTGTTTTCACTGCCTGTGCATGCTGTGCAAACTACTTGCTTGTGCAAGTGTAGACAGGAGTGCAGACAGTTTTGTTAAGTGTCTACACTCATAAAACTGTTGGTTATCAAGTTGTTATGTGCAGATAGTGTAGGATGTAGACAATTTGACGAAATTAAAATTGTAGGGGCAAAATCATTTGTATTTCTCGATAAAGTTGTCTACACTTTTATCACCCAAATCTTTAGCGCGTTGCAGGTATTTCAATGCTTCGGCTTTGTGTTTGAGCTCGCCATGTGCCACACCTATAATTTTATAACAGTCGGCATTGTCGCCCCATTGTGTCAATACCTTTTTTGCCGCGTCAATGGCACGTTGGTATTCACCCACGTTGAGCAGCAATGCGGCTTCGTCAATCTGGTAGGGGAGTGGCTGTTCTGCAATGGCTATGGCCGTGTGTAAGTCGTCGAGCGCTTGCTGATACATGTGTGCCTTTTCTTCGGCCTGCGAGCGCAGGTCGTAAAATCGGTCTGTCAAATTGCGCGGGCCGATCATTTGCTCGTATTGGTTATAGTCGGCTACAGCATCGCGATATCTTTCGGCCTTCAATAATCGTTGTGAACGTTCCAAGTAGAACTGCGCGTACTGTGTATTGTTGTTTTGCGGAATGCGGTTGATGCAACTGTCGAGCAGGGCTATTACCTGTTGGTTGTCGCCCTTGGCCATCTCGAGCGAACGCGCTGCCGAAAAGTAGGTTCCGCTGGTGGCAAACGCTGCATCATGGCATGCTGTGATGAAACTGGTATATGCGCCCTGGTAGTTGCGGGCGGCATATTGGCAGTTGCCCTTTTGCACCATGTATAGCGCCATAGGTTTGGCTTTGTATGCCAAATCGGCCTCATGCTCTGCACGTGCTAAATTCCAGTCTTGGCCAAGTGTGGAATCTTTTCCTGCAGCCATGACATTGCGGTAGATGCTGCTACTTATGGCATAGTGTACAGCATCTTCGGTTTGTGCTGTGGTGTCTGTGCAGGTTGTACTCTTTGACAAGGCTGTGGCATAGTCGTTGTTGGCCTTTTCGAGTTGTTTCTTGCCGGCCCAATATTGTGCGCGTTGTACGTAGCCATCGGGCATGTCGGGGTATTGTGCTATAAAATCGGCATAGGCTGTCGTGCAGTTCAGTGAGTCGGTCGTAGGCAGCATGAACAGATAGTTGAGTGCTGCCTGCTTGTCGTTAGGTATGGCGCGGGGAATTTTTAATGCTGCCAAATCGCTGTTGAATGCCGATGCGGCAGTAATGTTGAGTGCATTGATAAAACGTGCGTCTATGGCGCAGGCTTTGGTCGCGTTTTTCTCTACATTTTGTTGCACCACACCAACCAGTGAGCCATCTTGGTCAATTAGTGGACACCCATAGTTGTGACTGTCGTTGCCAGCGCTAATATGGTAATATGCCAGGGCGTTAAATGCCTCGGTACTGTCAACTGTGGCAAATGGCATGATGGTCTTTTTGTTGGTAGTATAGCTCTGCAGCGTTAACTGTTGTCCCGTTGTGACCGGCATGGTGACAATGTGATAATAGGCATTGTCCTTTACACCGTCGACGCGGAATTTGACAAGGTCGGTGGTGGCATTGGCTCCCAAAATGCGGCTGACGTTGTATTTTTTGCCTTTAGCATCAACCACTTCGGCACGGGTTGCATCTTTCAGTGTGCTGTAAGCACATACCGCGCTGCCATTGTTGTCAACATAAAATGCTACGTCCGACTTGATGAGCTTGCCTTCGGCGTTGTAAGTAAACAGGTTGAGCATGGCCTTGTATGCCTCCTTTGTGGGAAGGTCGTTTGCGGCTTGTGCCATGTGGCCGTATGTAGTTGTAAAGAGTAGTGTTGCGATGAAAACCTTTTTCATTGTATGTCGTGGAATGTTGTGTAGTTAAGCTTGTGCCATTAGAGCTTTTGCATTGTCAATGGCAGCATCAGTCAGCTCGGAGCCAGAGAGCATGTGCGCAATTTCTTCAACGCGCTGCGCTTGGGTAAGCGGAATGATGTGGCTGCGTGTAAACCCTTCGCTGTCTTCCTTGTACACCAGCATGTGGTGGGCTCCTCGTGCAGCAATTTGTGGCAGGTGGGTGATGCAAATCACTTGGCAGTTGGCAGAAATGCCTTGCATGACTTGTGCCATACATTCGGCCATGGTGCCTGACACACCGGTGTCAATCTCGTCAAAGACAATAGTTGGCAAGTTGGTGCGTTTGGCAATAAGTGATTTGAGTGCTAACATCATGCGTGCAATTTCACCACCTGATGCAATGGCGCTGACGTCCTGCAATGGCACATTCTTATTGGCTGAAAATAGGAATATGACATTGTCATTGCCACTTACGTCGGGGGCGGTACGAGGTGTTATTTGCATTTCCATGCGGGCGTTTGGCATGCCCAGCGTGGTAAGCACCTTGATGAGTTCCTGCTCCATTATTTTGGCTGCAGCTTTGCGCTCTTTGCTTAGTTGGGCCGCCAACTTGTTGCGCAGTGCGCGCAGACGTTCGACTTCGGCTTGTTGCTTTTTAATATCCTCCTCAATGTTCTCGATAGAGTCAAGTTCAAGGCGTAGCTTTTCTGCGATGTCAAGGACGTCGGCTATGGTCGTAGCATTGTGCTTTTGCTCGAGTTCGTATATGATGTTGAGTCTTTCTTCTACATAATTGAGCCTCTGTGGGTCGTATTCGATGTCTTCGGCTTTACTTTCAACTTCAGCCTCGATGTCTTCCACCTCAATGCGCACGCTACGCAGTCGTTCGGCCAGGTCGGTGGCCTCGGGGTAGTTGTCGCTTATGGCCTCGAGTGTCTCTGCAGCTTGCCTCAGGTTTTGTGAGAGACTCATTTCGTCGGTGTTGAGCAGCCCCTTAGCCTGGTAAAAGGCTTGCTTTATGTCTTCGGCATGTGCGAGCAGGTGCTGTTCATTTTCAAGCGCATCTTGCTCTTCGGGTTGCAGTTGTGCTTCGTCTATTTGGTTAAGCTGAAATGTGAGATATTCTTGGTCGGTACGTCCTTTAATGCTGCGCTCTTGTAATTGTGACAACACCTGTTCGGCTTGCTTGCACTGCCCGTACAAGCATTTGTAGTCGCTGACCGCTTGAGGGTGGGCTGCAATAATGTCGAGCGTGTCGATGAGAAAATGCTCATTGCGTATGAGCAGGTTTTGGTGTTGCGAATGAATGTCGATGAGCGAGGCTCCAATCTCTTTAAGTTTGGCCGCAGGGACAGGTGTGTCGTTTATGAAAGCACGACTTTTGCCTGACTGTAAAACCTCTCGCCGTATGATGCAGTCAGTGGCATCGAAGTCAATATCGTTGCGTGCAAAGAAGGACTCAAGTCCGAGGTTCTCGATGTTAAATGAGGCTTCAACGGTGCACTTTTTTTCGCCAGACTGAATGGATTTGGCATCTGCACGTCCGCCCAGTAGTAAATTGAGGGCTCCTAACATGATGCTTTTGCCCGCACCCGTTTGTCCGGTTATGACGGTGAACCCTGAATTAAAGTCGATGTCCAGGTGTTCAATGAGTGCGTAATGTGATATTGTGAGATGATGAAGCATATTCAGTTGTATGTGACTATTATTGTGCGTTTAATAAAAATAGGAGCAGAAATCTGTTATATGATTAACTCCTGACTTTGATAGTGCTTGGGTTGAACGCACGCACACGTTAGTTCTTGATTGTTCTCAGCTTTACTTATAAAACAGAATTTGTAGAACCACCCTTATTAGATGTCGCGCCAATATGAACTCTGTGAAGCATTAATTTTAGTAAGTATGTTGACAATGTTCTCTTTTTCGCTTGATGTGGTATGTCCTTTGTAGATGTTCATAATCTCATCGCGCTTGAACTCTGTAAAGATTTGCGGAAGGGCACTCATTGTCTTGTTTTCGTGCGCCTGTTTCAGTAGTTCAATAGCTTGGGTTATGCCTGCTCGTCCACGTTCGGTGTTTTCGCTCATCACATCAAGTCCTTGCCGATAATAGGTATAGAGCATTTTGTGATATGGCTCCATACCGCCGTCAAGCAGGTCGGTGATTATGGCGTGGCGATTTTTGTTATCTTCAAAGGCCTTCCACCCCTTTTCGTTGAGGCTTTGCGCACTATTGACAATGTCTTGGCACATTTTGAAGTATTCGGTACCGCCAGATGGCGACATGGAATCCATGTCGTAGCCTATAATCATGTATACGTAGTAGGCAAGCATGGCGGTAAGATTATTGTCAATCACGTCTGCTCTGAAGTCCAACTGATCGTATTCTTGATAGGTGAAATTGAAATTAGGGTCGTTAAAGGCAAAGCAAGTGGTGGTGTAATTGGCACCATATACGGGACGTGTGCTTTGTACGTTTAGTGTGCCCTGAAACGTATTGTCTGAGGGGGAGTATTTCTTTATAGTAATGGCAAAGATACAGCTGATACGCTCATTCTTCTTGAATTGCATATTGGTCCATTGCCTGTCATTCAAAAATTGCTCCAAGGTGGTTTTGAGCGTTTCAAACACAGAGGTGCTTGTTCCTTGCACTTGTTGGTGATTGATGCTCACACGGGCATCAAGCTCTTGTGCCTGCATGGGGGCAGAAAGGCTTAGCAGGCTGATTGCACATATTATGTGAAATAGGTGTTTAAGCATGATGTTCAGATAAAGTCAACAATGTCATCGGCCACTTCGGCTTTGCTCTTGAGTGGAAAGTCCTTTTGGGTGCCATCGGCAAACAGCAGTGTGACCTTGTTGGTGTCGCAGGCAAAACCGGCTCCAGGGGTACGAAGTGAGTTGAGCACGATGAAATCAAGGTTCTTCCGCTTTAGCTTGTCGGTTGCGTGTTCCAATTCGTGGTCCGTTTCGAGTGCAAACCCAACTAACTTTTGGTCGTCGCGCTTGATTGCTCCCAAAGCACGTGCAATGTCGTGGGTGGGTATGAGGTCAAGATGCAAACCACCCGATCCCTCGCGTTTAATTTTATGTTTGGCTGTTTCAGCTACCGTGAAATCGGCTACTGCCGCACACAGTATACCTGTGTCGCAATGCGGAAAGATGCTCGTGGCAGCTTCGTACATTTGCTGCGCGCTTGTTACATCGGTGCGCTTGATGTGAGGGTGGTGGGCTTGCATGGCCACAGGACCAGCTATTAGTTCAACCTCAGCGCCTCGTGCGGCGCATGCTTCGGCCAGGGCAAAGCCCATTTTACCGGTTGAAAAATTGCCAATGAACCTGACTGCATCTATTTTCTCGTATGTAGGGCCAGCTGTAATAAGCACGCGTTTGCCCGTCAAGTCATGTCCGCTCTGTTGTGCATCTTGCAACTTGAAGAAATGGTTGAGCACATTGAATATGTTCTCAGGCTCTTCCATGCGTCCTTTGCCCACCAGGTGGCTTGCAAGTTCGCCATCAGCCGCCTCAATGATGTGGTTGCCGTATTGGCGGAGGGTTTGCAGGTTGGCTTGTGTGGCGGGGTGACGGTACATATCAAGATCCATGGCAGGGGCGATGAATACGGGGGCTTTCATTGAAAGGTAAGTAGTGATGAGCATGTTGTCGGCTATGCCATGTGCCATTTTGCCCAGTGTTGACGCGGTGCAAGGAGCAATAACCATGGCATCAGCCCACAGCCCCAGGTCGACATGACTATGCCACGACCCGTCGCGTCGTGAAAAGAAGTCGCTGACAACGGGTTTTGATGTAAGTGTGGACAGTGTTACTGGGGTGATGAATTCTTTGCCGGCAGGTGTGATGACCACCTGCACTTCGGCACCAGCTTTGATGAACAGCCGTATGAGTGAGCATGCTTTGTAGGCGGCTATGCTGCCGGTGATGCCTAAAACTATCTTTTTTCCTTTCATGTAATTACTTGTTCTTGTCAGATATGGTGGGTGAGCAAACAATAATGGGGGACGAATGTCATGGCGTCATCTTATGCAAACTGTCGTTTGGGCTGCTTGTTATGACCATTCGTCCCCTTTCATCCTTTGTTATTACACCCCGCGCAATTTGAGGCGCATAAATGTCTGTTTGGTATTTTGCGTGAAGTCGCCTTGCATAATCCATGCAAAGTAGCCAGGATCGCGTTGTAGGACATCAGCCACTGCGCGTCCGCGGTATTTGCCAAAGTTGATGGTCTCGACACCCTGGTCGTTGTAAACGATGCGTCCGGCTAAATCTACATTGCGGGTACGGCGCGAAAACTCTGCCAAAAAAGGCACGCTGTTTTTGAGCTCGGTGTCATAACGGTCAAGTTGTGCCTCGAGCACTTCGAGTGTTGCGCGTGTATCGGCTTCGGCTGTGTGGGCGTCGTTCAGATCTTTGTGGCAATAGAATTTGTAAGCCGCGGTAAGGTCACGTTTCTCCATTTTGTGAAAAATGCCTTGCACGTCAATAAACTTTGCATCTGTGACATCGTAATCTACGCCAGCGCGGATAAATTCCTCGACGAGCAGTGGTATGTCAAAATGGTTAGAGTTGAAGCCTGCAAGGTCGCTCCCTTGGAACGTTTGTGCCAATTCTGCAGCATGTTCTTTGAAGTGCGGGCAGTTGGCAACATCTTCATCATGTATGCCATTTACTGCAGAGGCTTCTTTTGAAATATGTCGTTCGGGATTGAAACGTTGTGTCTTGACCGTTTCTGTTCCATCAGGATAGAGTTTGATGTAACAGAGCTCGACAATACGGTCTGTTGCGACATTAAGGCCGGTTGCCTCGATGTCGAAAAATATGATTGGACGAGAAAGTGATAGTTTCATTTCTCTTGTGTTGTAAAATATGCTCATTGTTAGTTGGTGCAGACTGTTATGAATAATACGAAGAATATTTTTGGCGTATTAAGAACAGCTGCATCAACTAACATAAAATAAGATGTTTGTATATTAGATAGCAGTTTAGTCGTTAAAGACAGAAGGCATGATCAGCATAAGTACTTCTTCGCCCTCTTTCTGCTTGGCCGGTACAATAAGACCAGCACGGCTGGGATCAGACAGTTTGAGCGTAATGTCGTCGCCCTCGATGTTGTTTATCAAGTCAAGCAGCACCGAGCCCTTGAATGCGATGCGCATGGGGGTGCCCATATAATCGCAGAGCATATTTTCCTCTGCTGACTTTCCGAAGTCTATGTCCTGGCTTGATATGTTCATAGTGTTCGGCCCCAGACGGAACTTGACAAGTACGGCTTGTGCGTTGGCAAAGACTAAGACACGACGCAGTGCGCTGACGAGTGCCAGGCGGTTGACTGTGACGATGTTGGGATTGTCTTGAGGTATGACGCTACGGTAGTTGGGGAAACGGCCCTCAACCAATCGGCTTGTGAGCGAATATTCTTCGGTGTGAACAATGGCCGTGCGTTGACCAATGCTGAAATGTACGTTGCCTTCGGCTTTGGCCAGCATGCCCTTGAGTAGTGAGGCCGGGCGTGTGCCAAGCAGGTAGCTGCCTTCAGCATTAAGTTCGGGCATGGCGAGCTTGGTGAGAGCCAATTGGTTGCCGTTGCTTGATACAAGCGACACCTCTTGACTGTGAATGTCAAAGCAAATAGTGTTGAGCTGCGGACGTAAGGTGTCATTGGCAGCTGCTATCATGCAACGTGTAATGCTTGGTACGAGTTTTTGACACTCTAAATCAAATTCAAGTCGAGTCTCGTCAGAGATGGCGGGAGTAGGGTATTCCTCGGCACTCTGTCCCATGAGCTTGTATTGGCCGTTTTGGTATTCAACAGTCAACTCGTAGCTTTCGGTGTTAAGGTAGCACTCGAGTGGCTGGTCCGGAATTTCTTTGATGGCATCTTGCAAAGTCTTGGCATTAACCGCAAAGCGTACGTCGGAGTCGCATTCGTTAAGTTCGGCCTTGGCTGTGAGCGTAGTATCGTTGTCAGACGCTGTGATGGTCAGGGTGGTGCCTTGTATGTCGAAGCAGAAACAGTCTAAAATAGGAATTGTGTTTTTCTGCACAATGACACGGCCGATGGTCATCAGTCGTGAAGAAAGAACGGAACTGGATATAACAAATTTCATGTGGAGGAATTTGGTTTGTTTTAGTTGTTTTGTTTGTATGGCAAAATTACGAAAAACAACTGAGCGAGCGAATTTTTCAACTCAAAAAAGCAGTGGGTGAAAGTTTTTTCGTAACTTCGCGACACTATTAAAAATCAAATCAATTATTGCAAAATGGAAATCTCAGGAAAGATTATCGTGGCCACAGAACCGCGCACAGGAACATCAGCTCGAACAGGCTCTAAGTGGGTGGCTCAGGATTTTGTTATTGAAACTCACGAGCAGTATCCCAAGCGCTGTGTGTTCGGCGTATTTGGCGAAGATCGTCTGAGGGAATTTAATATCAATGTAGGTGACGAATTGACTGTATCTTTTGATATTGATGCGCATGAGTATAATGGCCGTTGGTTTAATAGCTTGCGTGCATGGCGTGTTCAGCGTGCTTCAGATGCGGTGGCTGTTGATGCTCAGACTAACGGTGCTGCAGCGAATGCCATTCCTGCTCCTGATGCTACTCCTGCTCCAACTGCACCAGCTGCTCCAGAGGTGTCTCCCACACCTTCGACTTCAGATGACCTGCCTTTCTAAAGTAAAATGGCGTTGCAACGGGTTTTGAAGAGACGAGTCGTGATCAGTTGCTTAAACTTTTGTATATAGAAAATATAAAGCCACCTTGTTATAGCCGTACAAATTGGTATGGTTGTGAAAGGTGGCTTGTCTTTTTATAATTGTTATATTTAGTCTATGGGCATTTTTTTCAAGGTATTGAAGTATACGGTATTGGGATTTCTCGTGTCAAGTATATTGGCCGTTATTGCTTATCGTTGGGTGCCAGTGTCGTTGACGCCTTTGATGGTGATACGTTGTGTGCAACATGGCTTAAAGGGCGAGCCTATGGCTGTTCATCACAAATGGGTGCCGCTTAAGCAAATATCGCCTTATTTGCCGGTGGCGGTAATGGCTTCGGAAGATCAAAACTTTATGCATCATAATGGGTTCGATTTTAATGCCATTCAGAGCGCGGCCATTGAACATATAGAGGGAGGGCGCTCACGTGGCGGCAGCACCATATCGCAGCAAACTGCCAAGAACGTCTTTCTGTGGCCAACTTCGTCGTGGGTGCGCAAGGGGTTTGAGGCATACTTTACTGTGCTGATAGAATTTTTTTGGTCAAAGGATCGCATTATGGAGGTGTATCTTAACAGTATAGAGATGGGGCCAAACATCTATGGTGCAGAAGCGGTAGCTCAGCGTCACTTTGGCTGCTCGGCCAGCGAATTGCGTCGGTCAGATTGCGCTTTGGTGGCAGCCACATTGCCCAATCCTATTAAGTTTAGTTCGTTGTCTCCATCAAGTTATATGCGCAAGCGACAGAAGGATATAGAAAAACAGATGCGCCATATACCATTTTTGGAGGGGGCTACGAAGTGAGGGTTGAGGTACATATCGTGCGAGAATGTAAGACTAAAAGGCGAGATGCGGAAAAGTCGTTGTATGCAACTTTTCCGCATCTCGTCTTAATATATGTATGTTGGGCTTTTACCCTTATAATTAGAAAGGGAAAAACTCTTTTCAGTGTTAGTTGGCGGCTGTAAATTCGTCAAGAAATCTCACATCGTTTTCAGAGAATAATCGGAGATCCTTAACCTGGTATTTCAAGTTGGTAATGCGTTCAACGCCCATACCAAATGCGTAGCCTTTGTATACCTTACTATCTATACCGTTAGCTTCGAGTACGTTGGGGTCAACCATACCGCAACCCAAAATTTCAACCCAACCGGTCTGCTTGCAGAAGGCGCAACCTTTGCCGCCGCAGATGTTGCATGAGATATCCATTTCGGCACTTGGTTCGGTGAATGGGAAGTATGAGGGGCGCAGACGTATTTTGGTGTCAGGTCCAAACATCTCGCGTGCAAAGGTGAGCAGCACTTGCTTCAAGTCGGTAAAGCTTACGTCTTTGTCAATGTAAAGACCTTCGACTTGGTGGAAGAAGCAGTGTGCTCTGGCTGAAATGGCCTCATTGCGATAAACGCGTCCAGGGCAGAGAACGCGGATAGGTGGTTTTGAATTTTCCATCACACGGCTTTGTACAGAGCTGGTGTGTGTACGTAGCACGATGTCGGGGTGCTGTTCTACAAAGAATGTGTCCTGCATGTCGCGTGCAGGGTGGTCTTCTGGGAAATTCAGTGACGAGAATACGTGCCAGTCATCTTCAACCTCGGGGCCGTCAGCAATAGAAAAGCCCAAGCGCGAAAATATGTCGATGATTTCGTTCTTGACAATAGAAAGAGGGTGGCGGGTGCCCATGGCTATGGGGTAGGGCGTACGTGTAAGGTCGAGGTCTGAGTGATCGTCCTCTTTGGTGGCAAGACCCTCGCGCAACTCGTTGAGCTTGTCCTGTAATGCAGTCTTCAACTCATTGAGCTTCATGCCGATTTCGCGCTTGCTCTCAGGGGCGACATCGCGAAATTCACCCATCAAGCCATTTATCACGCCTTTTTTGCTAAGATACTTGATGCGCAGTTCTTCAAGCGCCTTTGCGTCGGCGGCTTGTAAGTCTGCCACTTCGCCAAGTAATGATTGAATTTTATCTGTTAACATTGCGTTATTGCTTATTTTTCGTGCAAAGATAAATATTTCTTTGCAAATATGTTCTTCTTACCAAGAAAAGCCTTACTTTTGTTGTTCAAATAAGTAGTATTTACAATGAAAGGATTTGTTTATGTTCTTCTGTTTGTAGTGGTGTTGGCCTCTTGTAAAGGAGGAAAGGTTTCTGATCCGGTAGAAAAACAGAAGCCCTGTGTGGAGTCTGATACAGACAGTACTGCTGCTGACAGTCTGCCATTGCCGCCAAAGGCTGCAGATGGGTTGTTTGACGATTTTATTTATTCGTATATGCGTGTGCGCCGTTTCCAATTAGAGCGTACCGTTTTCCCGTTGCCCAATTATGTTGATGGCCAAAACAGACCGATAGCCAAGAGTGCGTGGAAATTTGATCCCATGTACAAGAATTTGGATGTTTACACGCTCATATTCGATAGTTCGCGTTCAATAAAAGCGGAGAAGGATACCTCGTTGCGGCATGTGGTGTTTGAGTGGGTTTATCTCGAGAAACATCGTGTAAAACAGTATGTTTTTGATAAAGTCGACGGGCAGTGGCGTTTGACACGTTTGGAATCACATGATATGAGCCGTAATGTGAACAGCGACTTTTATGACTTTTATCGTCGTTTCTCTGTTGACAAAAAGTTTCAGAAGAGTCATATCAAGGAGCCTTTCGCTTTCAAAACGTATGATTATGAGAATTTTCAGAGTATCGAGGGTTTGCTCGATGTAGAACAATGGCCAGATTACCGGCCGAAGTTGCCATCGGGCACAATTACAAATATCAATTATGGCCAGAGTTATGCTAATTCGCGACGCAGAGTGCTCATGATCTGCAGTCAGTCGGGCGGAATGGGTTGCTCTTTGACCTTTGAACGCTATGGCAAGGATTGGAGACTGGTACGGCTTGAAAACTAAATTATGCAATGAGGTGGTTGTGATGCTGGCGTAAAAACGTTCCGTGTCAAATTACCAACCTTTATAATTAAGAATAGGAAATATGTATTCATTACTACATCATAACACATTTGGCATAGATGCCCAATGTGCGGAATTTGTTGAATATGACTCTGTCGAAAAACTCCAGACGCTTTTGCCGTCGTTACAAGGAAAACGGTGGCTGCAAATTGGTGGTGGAAGTAATCTGTTGTTTGTAAAAGACTTTGACGGTGTGGTGTTACACTCACGCATCGTGGGGTGTGATGAAGTGCATCGTGATACACACAACGTGTGGCTCCGCGTGGGGGCAGGTGTTGTGTGGGACGAATTTGTGGCCTATTGCGTGGAACATGGCTTTTATGGATTAGAGAATTTATCTCTCATTCCCGGCGAGGTTGGTGCAAGTGCCGTTCAAAATATTGGCGCCTATGGTGTAGAGGCTTGCCAATATATTGAAAAGGTTGAAGCTATAGACGTTGCGACAGGGACATTGAGAACATTTGACAATCAGTCGTGTCAGTATGCCTACCGTAGCAGTATATTTAAGCATGCTTTGCGTGGCCAATATATCATAACATATGTAACATATCGACTGTCACTCAAATTTTCTCCCGATTTAGATTACGCAGCCATACGCAGGGAGTTAGAACAGCGTGGCATGAATCCTGCAACACTCACAGCACAGGATTTGCGGAATATGATAATTCAAATAAGGCAGTCAAAATTGCCCGACCCCAAGGAATTGGGTAGTGCAGGCTCCTTCTTTATGAATCCGGTTGTGGATAACGAATGCTTGCAGCGTTTGTTGAAGAGTTATCCTAATATGCCACACTACAATGTAGAGGGTGGAGTGAAAATTCCTGCGGGCTGGCTGATAGACCAATGCGGTTGGAAAGGCCAGAAAATGGGGCAGGCTGGTGTTTATAGCAAACAAGCGTTAGTGTTGGTCAATTTAGGCGGTGCAACAGGGCAGGATATAGTTAATTTGAGTAACGCAGTACGCAAGGATGTGTATGATAAATTCGCCATACGCATATATCCCGAAGCCAATTTTATTGAATAAATAGATTATGCCCCGATTAAGGTTCTTAGGCACAGGTACAAGCACAGGCGTTCCGCAAATAGGTTGCCATTGTGAGGTTTGCTGTTCTACAGATTTGTGCGACAAACGCTTGCGTACTTCGGCCATGCTCTCTTTAGATAATGGAGCACATATTCTGATTGATTGTGGCCCCGACTTTCGGCAGCAGATGTTGAGGTGGCCGTACGATAAAATAGATGCGGCGTTGATTACACATGAGCATTATGATCATGTAGGCGGCATAGACGACCTTCGCCCGTTCTCATTCCGGAAGTCTATAGATGTTTATACCAACGAACGCTGTGCGTATAATTTGAAGCAGCGGATACCCTATTGTTTTGCCGAAAAAAATATCCTGGTGTTCCCAACATATCGTTACATGGTTTGTCAGAACCAAAACCGTTCTGTGTGGCAGGCGTAGAGGTTGTTCCTATAGAGGTGTTACATGATCAGTTACCTATATGGGGCTATCGCATAGGTGGCATGGCCTACATTACAGATATGAGCAGTATATCTTCTGATGAAATGCTCAAATTGGATGGTGTAAAGCTGCTGGTTATAAACGCATTGCGACATACGCTGCATCATTCCCATCAATCCTTGTCGCAGGCGTTGCAAGTGATAGATAAGGCAAATGCACAAACTGCCTACTTGGTGCACATGAGCCACGAGATGGGGTTGCATGCCATTGTCGATAAAAGTCTGCCTCCTCATGTCCATTTGGCTTATGACGGGTTGGAAGTGGAGTGGTAGGTCTGTGTATTTGCGCGATTGCATTCGGACAATTCAGCGTTTTTACGTAACTTTGCGAAAGATACTCAATCAGCGTGGTATGTTGCTGCGCTCTTTTGATAATATTCATGAGAAAGAAATTTACAAAAATACTGTGGACCGTATACGCCGCAGTACTCTTGCTGATAGTGATAGCCGTGTTTTGTGTAGAGCGTGGCTGGATAGGTTATATGCCACCAATTGATGAGTTGCAGAGCCCTATCAGCAAATACGCTTCACAAGTAATCAGTGCCGATGGCCGGTTGATGGGTACATGGTCAAGGAATGAAAACCGAGTGTTTGTGGGATATGACAGCATATCGACGCATATGTTTGACGCACTTGTGGCTACTGAGGATGAGCGCTTTTACGATCATTCAGGCATTGATGCCAGAGCAGTGTTCCGTGCGGTGATAAAACGCGGTATTTTGGGGCATAAAGGTGCTGGTGGTGGTAGTACCATTACACAGCAGCTTGCAAAGCAGTTGTATTCGTCGTCGGCTGAGAGTACCATGCAGCGACTCGTGCAAAAACCTGTGGAATGGGTGATTGCAGTAGAACTTGAACGTCATTATACCAAGGAAGAAATACTGACACTCTATCTCAATTATTTCGATTTTCTGCATAATGCCGTAGGCATAAAGACGGCGGCGAACGTTTATTTCGGAAAATCGCCCAAAGACCTTTCCATTACCGAAAGCGCCACGCTGGTTGGCATGTGTAAAAACCCTTCTTACTTCAATCCGGTTCGTGAACCGGATCGTTGTCGCGAACGCCGTAATGTAGTGCTGCAGCAAATGGTAAAGGCTGGCAAACTCTCTGAAACAGAGTATGCAACCTTGAGCGAGGAACCTCTGAAATTGAACTTCCATCGTATTGACCATAAAGAGGGGCTTGGTGCATACGTCCGCGAATATCTGAGACGTATCATGATGGCCGAGAAACCCGACCCATCGAATTATAAAGATTGGCAGCGTCAACAGTACTATGAGGATTCTCTCATGTGGGAAACAGACCCCTTGTATGGTTGGTGCAAAAAGAATTATAAACGTGATGGTAGTACGTATGACATTTACACTGATGGCTTGAAGGTATATACGACCATCGACTCTCGTATGCAACAATATGCAGAGCAGGCTGTTTACACGCAAATGGGCAAAAACTTGCAGCCAAAGTTTGAGGCAGAACGTCGTACATCGCCTAATTTCCCTTATAGTGCCGACCTTAAACGTAGCGATGTGAAACGACGCATACAACGTGCCATCAAGCAGTCTGATCGTTACAGAACGATGAAGGCTGATGGTGCAAGTGATGAAGAAATAGACAAGGCTTTTCACACCAAGGTGCCCATGACGGTGTTCACCTATCATGGTGATGTCGATATGGTCATGACGCCAATAGACTCTATATTATATTATAAAAAATTCTTGCGAGCGGCTTTGGTGTCAATGGACCCCATGACAGGTCAGGTAAAAGCCTATGTGGGTGGTCCTGATTTTTCGCATTTCCAATACGATATGGCCATGGTGGGCCGCAGACAAATCGGTTCAACTATGAAGCCTTTCGTTTATGCCATGGGGCTGCAAGGGGGTATGACTCCTTTCACAACCATTCTCAATGTGCAACGCAGCTACGGCGGCTGGTGCCCTCGCAACGCAAGTCGGGCGTCCTATGGTGCGCACGTTACACTCAAGTGGGGCCTCAGCAGGTCTAACAACTGGGTGACGGCAGGTTTGATGTACCAAATAGACCCTACTGGACAAGGACTCGTGCGTGACCTCCATGCACTAGGTGTGGCCAATGACAACATGCAGCCCTCGTTGCCTTTGTGCTTGGGTACGTGCGACATAACTCCAGCTGAGTTGGCTTCGGCCTATACAGCCTTTGTTGAAAAAGGTATCCGTCGTGCACCGTTGCTCGTTACGCGTATTGAAGACGGCGAAGGCAATGTGGTAGCGGACTTCGTGCCTCGTACCAACGAAGTGTATAATGAGCAAACGGCCAGCGACATGATAGATATGATGAAAGCGGTAATAGATGAGGGTACAGGCCGCCGCTTGCGGTCCGTCTATAGCATGAAAGGCCCCATAGCTGGCAAAACAGGTACTACAAACAACAATTCTGATGGTTGGTTTGTAGGTTGTGTGCCTCAACTAGTCACAGCAGTGTGGGTGGGCGGTGACGAACGCGACATACATTTCAACTCTACTGCTATAGGACAAGGTTCTGCATCGGCATTGCCAGTTTGGGCCTTGTATATGCGTCGCGTATATGCCAATAAGGCTCTTGGCTATGATCCTGAGCGAGATTTTGACAAACCATCTCCGCCTGAGGGCGTGTCGTCGCGTGGGACACATCGTCAAACGGGACACGACAGCGATGGCACATCAGGCGGTTCTGAATCGCCGGAACAAGAAATTAACGAAAATAAGGACAAGGTGGCTACAAAACCAAAGCCATCTGGCGAAAAATACTTTGAGTAGTTAGAGGAATATCCCTTATAAATATGTAAGGACTGCCCTAGGTGTCCTTTACAAATATAGAATAACCCGTTGACGGAATGAGACGATAAAAGGGTTGATGACTATACGCATATCCACCGACCAACTCCATTCACTAACGCAACAAATAATATATTCTGCATCATGAAATTCATGGCAATAATACCCGCCCGGTACGCTTCAACGCGTTTCCCCGCCAAACCATTGGCTATGTTGGGCGGAAAACCAATCATACAGCGCGTGTATGAGCGCGTGGCACAAGTATTTCCCAATTTATGCGTTGCAACCGATGATGCTCGCATTGAGGCTGTTGTCAAACATTTTGGTGGTGTGGCCGTCATGACCTCCACCACTCATCGCAGTGGTACAGACCGTTGTTATGAGGCTTTCTGCAAAATGGGGGGAGACGCCGATATCGTGGTTAATGTACAAGGCGACGAGCCCTTTATAGCTTCCTCACAACTCAAGGCTGTAGCGGCTTGTTTTGATGCCCCCTCGACACAGATAGCCACTTTGGTCAAGCCCTTTGGCCCCGACGCAACAATCGAACAGATTGAAAATCCCAATAGCCCAAAGGTGGTAGTAAGCAATGATGGCTATGCCCTTTATTTCTCGCGTAGCGTCATACCTTATCTTCGAGGTATAGACCGAGCTTCATGGCCTTCAGCGCACACTTATCTCAAGCATATTGGCCTTTATGCCTACCGAGCTGACGTGCTCGAGCACATCACGCACATGCCGCAGGGAATTTTGGAGCAGTGCGAGTCGTTAGAGCAGTTGCGTTGGTTGCAAGCAGGTTTGCGAATTAAAGTCGGCACAACAGATGTCGAAACGATTGGTATTGACACGCCACAGGACCTTGAACGGGCCGAAGCCTTTTTGAAAACTCAAAAATAACAGAAAACCATGCAACGACATATATATGTATGTGCCATGATGGCATTTTTGATGTGTGGGCCAATACAAGCCCAAAAAATAGTAGTAGGGTCGTGTACGCTCAAGGACGGCGGCATATACACAGGCGAACTTATAGGAGGCAAGCCTGGTGGAAAGGGGCGCGTCCAGTACGAAAATGGCGATACTTACGAGGGCACCTTTGTCAAAGGACTACGCCAGGGTGAGGGTACATTTACAGCAGCAGATGGCTCACGCTACGAGGGCAATTGGACAAAAAACGAGAAAAATGGTAAGGGTACATTCTATGCTGTCAACAACAACCGTTATGTTGGCACATGGTATCGTAACCAAAAAGAGGGCGTTGGCACCATGTACTATTACAATGGTGATCGTTACGAAGGCCAGTGGAAAGGTGATAAACGCAACGGTCGCGGCACTTATACATACCAAAGTGGAGCCTACTATAAAGGCGATTGGGTGGACGACCAAAAGGAAGGCAAGGGCATCTTCGATTGGAATGATGGCTCAAAGTACGAAGGAAGTTGGGCTGCCAATCAACGCAATGGTCGAGGCACTTACATCTATGCTGACGGTGATTACTACAATGGCGATTGGAAAAATGACATGCAAGATGGGCGTGGCATTTACAAATTCCGCAATGGTGATACCTACGAAGGACAGTATGTAATGGGTGAGCGCACAGGTGAGGGAACTTTCCGTTTCGCAAATGGTGATTCCTATGTGGGCACTTTCCTCAATGGTGAACAAAGTGGGCAAGGAACATTCCAGTGGAAAGGTGTAGCTTCATACACCGGACAGTGGAAAAACAACATGATGAGTGGTCATGGTGTATATAAATGGAAAAATGGTGATGAGTACAATGGAGAGTGGAAAAATAACCGCATGGACGGCGAGGGCACATTGCGCTTTGCGGCAGGAGGTCGTTTCAAAGGCACTTTCCGTGACGGCAAGCGTGATGGTCGCTCAGTCGAGATTCGCGCAGACGGCACACGCATAGACTGTATTTATCGTGAAGGACAAAAGCATGGTAAATACAAGGAGTATGATGCTAATGGCAATATGACCAAACAAGGTGAATATTCAAACGGCAGAGTTGTGCAATAAATATAGCAAGTAGGTGTTCGGAATGATTTTATACACTCGGCAAGTGTCAACTTCACGTAGCTAGTACGTCCTCGGGCACATCTGTTTACCGACAACGCACTTCCACATTTTGAACACCTACTTACGAAGTGGCGGCGATAGGTCAATCTAACTCCCCAGTTCATTAACCAGTCAACCAGTTAACCCGTTATAAAAATTCAATTATCATGAGAACAACTAAATCGACAGCGAAGGCAAAAGCGCCAGCTAAGCGTACCGCGCGTCCGCGCCAGCTGAAAATAGTCAAGAGCGATGAATGGTTGCGCCCCTTTGAAGGCGCCATACAAGGTCGCCACGACCATGCTTTGCACAAAATTGAAGAACTCACCGGCGGCAAAGGCTCTTTAAGCGATTTTGCCGATGGACATCTCTATTTCGGCCTACATCGTACTCCTCGTCAATGGATATTGCGAGAGTGGGCACCCAATGCCACAGCCATTTACCTTGTAGGTACCTTCAATAATTGGCAGGAATCCCCCGAATACGCTTTTACGCGCATACCCAATACAGATAATTGGCAATTAAAACTCCCTGCAAAGGCATTGCACCACCTTGATCTTTACAAGCTCTCAGTACATTGGTCTGGCGGACAAGGTGAGCGTGTGCCAGCTTGGGCACGACGCGTGGTGCAAGATGAGCAGACTAAGATATTCAGCGCACAAGTTTGGTATCCCAAGCAGGGTTATGAGTGGAAAAATCCCGAATTCCGTCCTAAGCGTGGTCCGCTCTTCATCTATGAGTGCCACATAGGCATGGCTCAAGATGCAGAAAAAGTTGGCACCTACAACGAGTTTCGTCTCAATGTATTGCCGCGCATAATAGCCGATGGCTATAACTGCATACAGATAATGGCCATAGCAGAGCATCCGTACTATGGCAGTTTTGGCTATCACGTTAGCTCTTTCTTTGCGCCCAGCAGTCGATTTGGTACCCCCGATGAACTCAAACAACTCATTGATGCCGCACATCAAGCTGGCATATCAGTTATCATGGACCTCGTGCACAGCCACGCTGTGAAAAACGAAGTCGAGGGCTTGGGCAATTACGCAGGTGACCCTAACCAATTCTTCTACCCTGGTTCACGTCGTGAGCATTCGGCATGGGATAGTCTCTGCTTCGATTATGGCAAAAACGAGGTTATACATTTCTTGCTCTCTAATTGTAAGTATTGGCTCACCGAATTCCATTTCGATGGGTTCCGCTTCGATGGCGTCACGTCTATGCTCTATTACAGTCACGGACTTGGCGAGAGCTTTTGCCAATATGGCGATTATTTCAACGGCCATCAAGACGACAATGCCATTTGCTATCTAACTTTGGCCAACCAACTCATACATCAGGTCAATCCTCATGCCATTACTATAGCTGAGGAAGTGAGTGGCATGCCAGGTCTTGCAGCCCCCTTTGTTGATGGTGGCTATGGTTTTGACTTCCGCATGGCAATGAATATACCGGATTATTGGATAAAGACCATAAAGGAACGTCGCGATGAAGATTGGCATCCATCTTCTATATTATGGGAACTTACCAACCGCCGTGCCGACGAGAAAACCATCTCTTATTGCGAAAGCCACGACCAGGCACTTGTAGGCGATAAGACACTGATATTCCGTTTGATTGATGCCGATATGTATTGGCATTTCCAAAAAGGCGATGAGAACGAAACCGTACACCGTGGCATCGCATTGCACAAAATGATACGCCTCGTAACGGCCTCTACAATCAATGGCGGCTATCTCAACTTTATGGGCAACGAGTTCGGCCATCCCGAATGGATAGATTTCCCACGCGAGGGCAATGGCTGGAGTTACAAGTATGCGCGTCGCCAGTGGAACCTTGTAGACAATCACAATTTGTGTTACCACTATCTTGGCGATTTCGACAATCAAATGGTGCATCTGTTGCGCAACTCAGTAAGAGATTTACGCAAGTTCCCCGTGCAGGAGGTATGGCATGATGATGGTGACCAAGTGTTGGCATATATGCGAGGTCCGCTCGTGTTCGTGTTCAATTTCTCGCCCAACCGTTCTTATGAAGGCTACGGTTTCAGAGTGCCAGAGGGAGCATATAACGTAGTGCTCAACACTGATGCTCATGCTTTTGGCGGCAACGGCCTTGCCGATGACAGTGTTTGCCACTTTACCAATTTTGATCCGTTGCTTGCACGTGAGCACAAAGGTTGGCTCAAACTTTATCTACCTGCGCGTTCAGCAGTCGTGCTCCGTTTGCAGCCAAAAGAAGAGAAAGAAAGTAAGAAAAGTAAAGAGTAGTACATATATATTACTATAAAATGCAGAAAAGGGACAAGTACCATTGATTTGGTATTTGTCCCTTTGGGGTATTACGGTCTGCATGAGATGCTTACAATGGAGTTGTGACCACAGTTGGCATAGCCCCTTTTATTTTTGTATTATAGTTTGGTGTAATAGATCTAAACGCGTATAGAGTATTGTACTTCCACTCCATCAATCATAATGCACTGCTTCATAGTCTGGCTTTCTTTAGTAATGAGAAAATATTGTTCACGACTTGTTGTGTTTTGGAGAATTGTTATTATCTTTGCATCGGATCATTCCTCGTAAGAGGATTGGACCCCGAATTCAGGCAGTCTTGATTATGTCAAGTCTGCCTGTCTTACTTTAAAGCCATTAGTGGCAATCTCATCGGAGTATGATTTTTCTTCCATATTCTGTTGCGTTTTGAAAATTTGTTATTAGCTTTGCAACAAAGCATTGAGGGAATGGCCGAACTGCGTAACAAGCTAAGAGGTCGCCTGAGATGCTTTTATTCGTTTATATTGTTGATGGAATAGCAAATGTATTTCACAATAATACGCCCATCGTTTCTTCTGTGCGTTTCTCGCCCGATATTCAACCTTACGCTTTGTCCATCTGCAGTCGTCGCCTTGAAATAGTAGAAGTAATCAAATGGATTGTTGTGTGTTGGGTCGTGTGCTGCTTCATTTAAATATGTGGCATTATCAAGCATGATGTCTATGTCTTTTTATTCATCGGCACTTACACGGCGAGTTCTGGCCATTGTATCAGAATACAAATGCTTGTTTCCTTTCTTGTCAAATCCGACTTTTATATTGTTTCCATTCGGTAATTGCTTCTGGACTTTTTTATCAAGCAGTGGAGCCATTTCTTTATCTATATAATGTTTACGTAAGATTGCAGCTTGTGTCTTTTCACGATTGCCAACGCATTCATGAATAAAACGACAAGCGGCACGTAACTCATTGTCCGGCACGAAGGTCAGTTTCAACTTTCCCTTAGCGACATCGCAGTCACGGCACCGACGAAAGGTGTAAGGGTTGTAGTCGGGTACGGTTTTGTATTCCTTTCCTGGATTGAAATGGAAGATACCCTTTGTGTCACGTTGACGGGCTTCTTCGCCCAGTGCTATTGCCTCGTCGTGCGGTGTGGCAGGATATTTGGACTTGCGCACCTGGACTACTGTGCAACGGTAGTTTCAACCTTTTTGGGTGGATAGTATTCCTACCAGAACGTGTCATGCAGCTTAACGGCGAGTCAGTTGAAGCGAATTATAGCACACGTGATGGTAAGGGCCGTAATGGTAAGACGACTGGTGGGTACAAAGGGAAATATATCATTACCTTGCTGGAGCTTGATGGTCAGGTAGGTGATGATGCCAAGTATAGTGTTCAGCTGGAGAACTGTGGCCCGGTGACAAAGGTAGGAGACAGACTTAAGGACGTAAAAGTGGAATCGAAAGTGAAAACTCTGCGCAGATACAGGGAGGCAAGGGCTGCGCCGGGTTTGAAATGACTCCAGCCCCGTACTGTTGTTATTTTCCTTTGAAGAATTTGATAAGTGCTGTGATTTTGGTAATAATGTAGAGTAATAAAGGCAGGCAAACTATAAGGCAAAATGCAACAGTCAGCACTGTGGCAAATGGGTGCTGCACGATGAGATTGTGTATGGGGTTGAGGTTTGTGGTCATATGTTGTTCGGAAATGTATTTGCTACAAAGGTAATCAATAAAAAGTAGGATAAGATGGCGAGAGAGGTCAGTTTTGCAAAAAAGATAAACGACAACGGCAGTGCCAAGCGCGTTACGGCCGATGCGGAAGAACTGGGGCGTGTGATAAGGGGCGCGCAGGACGAGAGTGAACGGCCAAAGAGTGACATTTTGATCTGGTCGCAGGCATTGCAAGCGATAGATGCACTGCAGACAAAAGATTTCTGCCTGGCAGATGTTTGGATTATAAGTGACTTCTTTTTCCCACTTCCCATAGACAAGATGCACAAACGTATGGAAACGAAACATGCGAAAGGAACCAGATATTATGGATTGCAAATAGGAGAAACAAAGAATCCGTATGACAAAGTGTTGGATAAAATATGGCGAATTAGTGTATGACAAAGACAGGGACGTTTTTATCAATGAGAAGCACCATCGCCACTGCAAGTCATATTGAATTTTCTTGACCATACTCCTTGGAGAGGATTCCTATATGTAGAAAGTGAGAACGTTGACATGGGAATACGTGATTTCAATGCACTCTGCACTTTTGTTTGTATTCTGTTGATCTTCAGATTGTTACGTAGTGTATATAAACCAGGTTTGTGTATACACTATCATCTACACGTAGCACTTTTGTTTGCACTATCTACACTGTCATACATGTGCAGGTGAAGCAAGCGGTGTGCTGGCAGTGTTTAGCGTCATAGGGAGAGCGAAAAAATAGTTGGAGCAACACAAAATCTGTCCTCCCTATGCCCGATAAACGCTCTCCCTATGGCGTAAAAAAGCACTGCCGCCAGCATTAAGTGCTGACGGCAGTGTATGTAAAATGTAGAGGCGTCTGCACGCTTTCCTCTGTTGATTATCAGTTTATTAGATGCAAAAGTGCAGAGTGCAGACAAAACTAAAAAAGTTATTAGCCGATGCCTGTCATGACAAATTAGACTTGTTGTGGGGTGGGGCGTGCTTTACTTTGTTTGCGTGTAACCAAGGCTTTTCAATTTTTCGCACACTTGCGTGCGGTGGTCCCCTTGTAATATGATGTCGCCTTGTTTTGCACTGCCTCCTATGCCACATTGCTGTTTCAATAGTTTGCAGAGTGCAAGCATATCGGCTTCATTACCAACAAAGCCCCGCACAATGGTTACAGTTTTTCCGCCGCGGCCAGCACGCTCCATGCTGATACGCAACTTTTGTTGTTGCGGGGGCAGTGTTGAAGGCTCTGAGTCGTGTGCCTCGTTGTAGCTATATTGCGGATTGGTAGAATATACAACTCCTGTACGTTGCTTGCGTTTTGGGGGTGTGGGAGATGCCTGTGTTGGTGTGGCATCAATTTGTGTGGTGTGATTGCCTGTGAGTGCAGCTAATTTTTGTTTCCAATCTTCCATAAATAATATAGTGTTGGGTGTGGTGTTTGGTATGGTGATATGTGCAAAGGTAAAACTTATAGTTTTGATGTGGCAACTTTAGGTGAGCTTTTTGTAAGCAAATATAGATGAAATGCTTAATTTTGCACACCTGTAAAATGAAAGCTCGAATAGCTTTGCAATTCGTTGTGGCTTGGCCATTGTTTGTGCCAATGGACAAATGTAGCGTTTGTTGAAAATTATCATCAAAATTAAATCCTAACTAAGACAAAAAGTAAATAGATGAAAAGTGTGTTGGAGCTTGATATGCTGCAAACGGCTGGTTTGGGCGCGTTGGCATTGGTGTTGGGCATGTGTTTGACGCGTAGGGTGAAATGGTTGCAACGGTTTTGCATACCATCTCCTGTGTCGGGAGGCATTGTGTTTTCGGTAGTGTCGCTTATGCTTTACAAATTGTGGAACGTAGAGCTGGTTTTTGATGGCACGCTGAAGGATGTGTTTATGCTTGTATTCTTTACTTCGGTAGGCTTTCAGTCAAACTTGAAGGTTCTGCGTCGTGGTGGCAGTACGTTGTTGCTGATGTTGGGTATTTTAGCCTTTATAATAGTGGTGCAGAACGTATTGCCGTTGGGCATAGCGTGGATTATGGGCGTCAACCCCCTGGTGGGAATGGCTGCGGGGTCAATTTCCATGGCCGGCGGTCATGGCACGGCTGGTGGCTTTAGTGCTGTGCTTGAAGGCATGGGGCTGTCTGGTGCGGGCACCATCGCTATGGCGGCAGCCACATTCGGCTTGATAATGGGTTCGGTAACGGGTGGCCCGTTGGCAGAACGCTTGATACGCACAAAATTGACGGCAGAGCATCTTGAACCGAAAGACTACGAGGTGGATCCTGCTATGGCGGGACTTGAAAGCGACGAGGCATCACCCGCTGGGCGTGCAAAGCATATAAGCAGCAACGAACAAGAATTTCAACAGTACGCCAAGGCCACGTATGCGTTGCTTATAGTAGTGGCTGCGGGTTCGCTGATGAGTTGGCTGTTACAACAGACGGGGGTGACTTTCCCGACCTACTTTGGGGCATTGATTGTGGCAGCTATAGTACGCAATGTGGCAGAAGCCTGTAAATTGACGCCCAAAATGGAACTTGATAAAATCGTTAGTGTTGGCAATATATGTTTGTCTGTATTTTTGGGTATGGCCATGGTGTCGTTAAAGCTTTGGGAACTCGAATCACTTGCTTTGCCGCTGGTAGTGATGCTTGTGGCGCAGGTTGTGGCGATGGCTTTAATTGCGTATTTTGTGGCGTTCAACATATTGGGCCGCGACTATGATGCGGCGGTGCTGGTAGCAGGCATTTGTGGTTTCGGGCTTGGAGCTACTCCTAATGCCATGGCCAATATGAGTGCTGTGTGTTACAAGTATCATTATTCGGTAAAGCCTTTCTTGATTGTACCGATTATTGGAGCCATGTTTGTGGATTTAATCAACACTGGCTTTATTACAATGTTCTTGAATTGGATAGGGGCTTGATGTTGTAATTGCGGGTGAGGCGGTGGCAACAGCGTTTTTTAATGCTGTTGCCACCGCCTCATTTTGTGCGTATAGAGTATGTGTTATTTCTGCCTTTTCTTAGAGTCTCGTTTGAAGAGTTCCTTCAGCTTGTTAAACTCGCGTTGCAAGGTGATGCCAATGCCTTGGGTTGTAAGCGATGATTTTGTAAAATATCGGTCGTTTGTTTCGCTGTATGCACGTAGGCTGACGCTGCCGCGTGGAGTTAGCAGGTAGCGTATGTCAAAGTCGCCTACAAAGTTTGTGCTATAGGTGGAACTCTCGCGGTAGCCGAAGTTTCCGTTGAATAGCAGACGGTCGTTGAATAGGCGTCCTTGTACCAGGCCGTCAACTTCGCTGTTGTTCCACCCCTCAGTGCCAGGCATAAAGTTTGTGCCAAAGCTCCATTTGGAGTTATTACCTAACATGGAGGATATGGCAGAGTTAAGTTGCCCTGTGAGGGTGGTGGACAGAAACGAACGCATGGCTGCGCTTGACTGCTGCTGTGCTTGATTGTTGATGTTGGCTCCTGTTGCGGTGTTTGTGGTAGTCATGAAACGTCCCATACCAAGCAAGCACATCACTTGTTTGCTCATGTCCTCGTCTGTTGATATGAGCTGGTGTACCATTTGTTTCTCGTCGTCAGAGATGTTGTGCAGGTCCAAATCAAAGTCTACCTTAGGCGCACGCGCCACGCCTCCAATGTTGAGTATGCAGTCGGCTTTTACCATCTTGTTAGAGAACCCCGCACCATAATTGAGGTCGTTGAGAGAGACGCCATTCACGGTATATAGTGCTTTGAGGTTGAGCCGGGCGTTAAGTGGGTCGCCAGCAAATGTGATGCTGCTGCCGTCCTGCAGCTTTAGGCTCTTCTTTATAATGTCTTGCAGACTGATGTTGTAATCGCCACGCACGAGGGTGTAGCTGCCGTATATGTCGAAGCCACCTTTGTTGTGCCATCGTGCACGAAGCGGGCCTTGGCCCCAGGCTGTAATGGCATCGCCAGATTTGCCGTCGGTAATTATTTTTATTTGTGTGGCTGGCGTGAGGTCGATCATGAAGTTTAATTGCATGTCGGTAGGCTCGTTGCCGGCGGTGGTGGGGGGGGCTTGGTGTATGCGAAGAGTGTCAGCATTTGGCATGATGAGGCCGGCGGGTGCTTGTTGCTGCATGGCGTGGAAGCGTATCATGCGGTCGTCCTTTGATAATGCTGTCTGATTGTCGAGGTTGTATGTAAATTGGCTTGGCGCATCAGGACGTAGTGCAATGTCGGCCGTGAAGTGTGATGGCCACCCCGCCAGGTGAATGTTGCCTGTGGCAGATGTTGTGCAGAAGAATGGTAGTTCTTCCTGTTGGGGCTGATCGTAGCACAACATGTGATTGGCGGTGATGTCGAATGTGTAGTTGAGTTTTTTGAGGTGGGTGTGTCTGAGTACACCATTGGCCTTGCCTTTTCCAGAATGCTTGTCGTAGAGGTTGAAATCGTTGAAGACGAAAGCACCAGGCTCGAAACGCACATTGCCGTCTTGCACCTTATAATTGACACCAGTGGCCAATACTTTGGCTTGACAGTTGGCGGTGACTTCGCCTTCGAAATCGAGCTTTTTGAATGGGCCATAAAGGTGTATATGGCCTGTGGCGTCGCCTTTGAAATCGCCAAAGATACCATCGATATAGCGGTTGAGAAATGCCAAATCGGTGTGATGGGGGGTTATGTTCAAGCTGAGCCCTTTTTCGGCCAGCGATACGTAGCCATGCACTTGTGTGCCATAGTTGGGGGTGTGGGGCAGTTTCATGTCTGCATCGATGTTGATGCGGTTTTCACCCTTGTTCCAATTGGCATGTATGTTGGCATGCCCCATAAGCCCGTTGTTGAACGTGAAATGGGGAATGGTCAGATTGGCATGGAATTGGGGTTGGTGTTCCTTTTGTGTGAAGATTGCTTGCCCGGTAGCTCTGCCGCCAAACGATACGGCGTCAAAATTTATGAGATTGAGTATGTAGTCAATGTCAATGCCGTTGAGGCTTGCTACAATGGAGTCGTTCTGGCCGGGGGCTATCATGCCATCAATCGTGAGTGATTGGCTGGCGTGGCTGAGTTGTATGCCTGACATGGCAAGGCGCTTGTTGATGTATGATAGATGTCCGGAAGCAATATGCCAAATTGTGTCGGACAGGGCGAATTGCGTGGGACTGATATCCATGTTCAGGTTCACGCCATTACGTGAAGGCACAAATTCGGTAGTGCTTTCAACTGATCCGTAGTATTGGTCCTTGTCCTCTTGGTTGCTCCAACTTAGCTGTGTGTGTAGCGCGCCATGATGGGTCGTGAGATTGGCTGCAATATGGTAGTTGCTATTGGCAATGGCTTTTTGTGTCTGAATTAGGCAATGATAGTCTTGGCCTTGGCCCGACAGATAGATGCTTGGACGTATGAACGCTTGCGAGGATACGTTTAACTGGTTGGTGAAGGCTACAATAGATGTACGGCCCATGGGGGCAAAGGTGCCATGAATGTGTAGTGGGCCGTCTGTGGTAAATTTTATATTTGCCAATTTGTAGAGTGCTTCGGCATCTTTAAGCTTGGCGTTGATTAGCCATTGATCGTGTGGGGTGAGGGGCGGGTATGGTTGTGCTTTGTCGACAAGTCCGGGCAAACTGCGGTTGAGCACATCGGTCACACTTTGTTTGATGCGCTCTAATGACATGTTACCTTCAATGTAAGCGTCGGCAAAATCGCTTTGTATTTTCAGAGTTTGCCGATTAGTGTTGTCGGAAGTGATGGAAGCATTAAATTGGTTGAGGCTGTAGTTGCCTCGTGGCCCATTTTGTATGTCGAGGTTGTTAATCTGCAGCGTGCCATGTGGCAGTGCCCCTTTTTGCCATTTATCCAGGTCGGCTTTGATGTGTGCGCTGACTTGGGCTTGGTGCAAAGGGGTACTTTTGAGGCCAAGATTGGCAAGGTGAAGGTTTTGTATGTTTATATCAGCGTTGCCACCAACAATTTGCTTGCCAACCAACGAAAGCTTGGCTATGGCATTGAATTTTGCGTTGGGGTCGTTACTGTTTATGTCGAATTGGGTGGTTCGTGGTGTGTGGTCTGCTTCGATTTCTATGTTGCGGAATTTATAATTGTTCCATGTAAACGCCGGTGCTTGTAGCTTTATGCTAACGCTCTCAAGACGCTTGTTTGCAACAATGGTGGCTCGTATGTCGGCCATTGCATCTATTTGTGTCGGCAGCGACTTGTTGGCGAGCAACTTGTTGAGAGCGAATGATTTGACGTTGATGTGGGAACTGGCATGTTGCCCTTTGATGCTTGCGCTGGCTGTAAGATGCCCAATGGCAGTTTGCACGTCAAGGGTTGTTTGAGTTGTTCCACCTGCCTGGTATGCTGCATTCCCTTTAATGTCAATGTCTCCGACCGCCTTTACGATGTTTTGACTTTTGTTGTCAAGCTTAACCCACGACAGCAGATTGGATGTAAGTGCTTTGCTTACGTGGCATTGGCTGAGCGTGAGGTAAAGTTCTTGTACACGTTTGGGGGCGTATTTCAACGTGACATCAGCTTTCAAACGGCTGTCATGTTGCTTGTCTGTGATGGTAAGTTGGTTGAGTTGCAACTTGCCTGGAGTTAGCAGTAATGTTGTAGAAATGCGCAGAGTAAGGTCTTTGCCTTTTGGCATGTTGCCTAACAGCGGTCGAATGTCAGCGGTTGAAACTTGTATTTTGTTGAGTGTCGCGCCTATGCGCAATGTGTGGGGGAGTTGGTCTATGCCACGTTGAATGTTGTAGGTTGCAAGGAGTGAACCCTGGCGTATGTGCGTATGGGGCATATCGAGGCTGAAATCTTCGATGTCGGCGGCAGTAGGGGTTGCTGAGAATTTGAAGTGCATATCGTTCAGACATAACCCTGATTGCTCCTTAAACGATAGCGCACGTACACGCAGGTCAAGTTGCTTGGTAGTAATATTCTTGAGGCTGATATTGGCGTTGATGTCAGCCAGACCTATATGCGAGGGGTTGAACTTGTGGGGAGTATGTGGTAAGAAACGCTTGTCGTAACGAATGTTGACACGGCGTAGAATAATGGAGTTGATACGCAGGTTGATGCCCGATTTTGGTTTGTGGTCTTTGCTTGCAAAGGCATCTATCAGAAATTGGTAGTTTGCTGCGCTGTCAGCTTTTTGTTGGTAAAGGTTGACATCGGCATCAAGCAACGACACCGTGCGCAGTGACAGTTGTTGCTTGAAGAGGGAACGCAATTCTATTTTTGTGGTAGCGAGGTGGGCTTTCAATAATATTTCGTGTTGTCTGTCGCTTATGCAGATGTTGTTGATTATTAAACGGTTGAATAGCCCTATTTGTATATTATCAATGCTTACCTTGCTGCCTATCTTATGACTTAGCTCTTGTACAACATAGTTGGACAACATTTTGTTGGTTGGAGCATAGTTGAGTATGCCCAACAACAAAATGTATGCGCCAAGAATGGTGCATACGAGCGTGCGTAATATGTTGCGAATTTTTAAGGACTTCAAAGTGGTGGGTGGTGTTATTACAACTCTAATTTTTGAGTGGCATACTTGAGCACTTGTGGACGGTGTGTGATGAAAATCAATGTGCGGTGTGGGTAGTGCGTGATGATGCGCTGCAGCACAATCTCCTCGGTGGTGGGGTCGAGTGATGAAGTGGCTTCGTCAAAGATGAATATATTGCCATCGGACAGCAATGCTCGGGCAATTGCAATGCGTTGGGCCTGACCTTCGGAGAGGCCGTCGCCAGTTTCACCACAGATGGTGTCGAGTCCGTCAGCTTTTTTGAATACGAAGTCGGCTGCAGCAATGTGCAGTGCTTGCTTCAGTTCCTCGTCGGTGGCTGAGGGGTTGCCTTGTAGCAAGTTACTGCGAATGGTTCCGGAAAAGAGTGTGTTGCCTTGCGGCACGTACGCAAAATTTGTACGCATGTGGGGCATCATAGGGTAGTTGTTCCCTTGTGAGTCGGTGATGATAATGTTGCCCTCGATGGGTGTAACGAGTGAGAGTAACAAGCGGATTAGTGTTGTCTTGCCTGCTCCAGTTTCTCCCACGATGGCAGTGACGCTGCCCGCGGGAAATTTGTAATTAAAATGATTGAATATCAGTCGCGATTTGTGCGTGTATTGAAATTTTACATCAGTTAGGTTCAGTTGCAGTGGTGGTGTCAGCTTGAGTGGCGGACACTGCTCTTCTTGGGGCAGTTCTTCTAATTCCATCAATCTCTCTGCCGCGGTGAACGAGGCGATGAATACAGGAATGAATTTTGAAAGATTGCGTACGGGGCCTTGTATCTGTCCAACTAATTGTATGAAGGCAAGCATGGCGCCATAGGTTATGAGCCCTTTTGACAAGTTTGTTGCGCCCCATGCGAATGTGACAAAGTAACCGGTGGCAAAACCCAAGTTAAGCAGACTTGATGAAATGGTTGAAAGTTTGGTACGTTTGAGTATTGTTGCGTGCAGACGTGATTGTTGCGACGAAAGTTTTGTTATGAAAAAGTCGACACGTTGTAATGTCTTGACAATCAATACATGTTGTAGTGTTTCTTGGAGTATGGATTGAATGCAGCTTTCCTCGTTACGAGCCTCGTGAGTAAGGTTGCGCATTCTTTTGAAATAGAGTTTGCTACTGATGATGAAGAATGGCACTACGCATACGATAATGATAGCGAGTGTGCTATCCATAAAGAATAGAAAGAAAAATGCGCCGACAAATTGAGTGAATGTGGTGATGAACGAAGGTATGCTCTCGGTGGCAAAACTTACCACGTCGTTGACGTCGCGCTCCAATCTGTTTGTAAGGTTGCCCGTGTGAAATGTTTTGAGCGTGGCCCATTGCCCTTGCAACAATTTGGTAAATATGTGTCGGCGCATGCGGTTTTGGGCTTTTACTCCCAGTATAGCGCTGATCCAACGTGACGAAAGGCTTGTCAGTATGCGTAGTAGCATGATAGTACCAATAAGCACTAATGCCTGGTTAAGTGTGCATGCTTGTGTTTGATGTGTAGCTGCGTCAACTGCCAATTTCGTGGCCCACACGAATGCAAGGTCAAGGAAAACGAGCAGCACGCCAACTATAGTGTTGAGTGTCGCTTGCAATTTATATCCTTTAAGCTGTGTGAGCAAGTAGCGTATGATGTGTGGTATGGGGCGTGTCATGCTGGCTATATGTGTGTGCTTGTGGGGGTGCTTTGCGTTTCGCCTGTCTGTTTAATTGCGTTGGTCCGCTCCCCACATGAGTTTGTCTCGTAGCGTTTCGAAAAAGTGCTTGTGCTTGATTTTGACAACGTTAATGGTATGTGGCGCACGGTGTATACTAATGACGGTGCTGTGTGGCAGACTCTCGCTTTGACCGTCGCATGCCAAGAGAAAATTCTTGGTGCGGCTGCGCACTTCAAGTCTGATTTCAACATCGTCGCGCACCACAACGGGGCGTACCGACAGGCTGTGTGGGGCAATTGGGGCTATGCAGAATGTGCCCGACTGTGGTACCAATACAGGACCGCCCACACTCAGTGAATAGCCTGTTGACCCTGTGGGGGTAGCAACAATCAGGCCGTCAGCCAAATAGTTGGTCAGAAAATGGCCGTTGACGTATGTGCTGATTTCGATTAACGATGAATTGTCGTGTTTAAGCACGGCTACCTCGTTTAGGGCATAGGGGTAAAAGTTTGAGAGCTCTCCGTTTTTAAGTACGGCCAGAGCTTTGCGATTTTCCACCACGTAATCACCTTGGCACAATGCTTCGAGCGATTCGTCAATAGCATTTGGCGAGACATCGGCAAGGAAACCGAGCCGTCCGGTGTTTACACCTAAAATGGGTATGCCGCGTGTGCCAATCATAGAGGCGGTACCGAGAAATGTCCCATCTCCGCCAATAGATATGGCTGCGTCTGCATCGCATAGCTCGCAGTTGCTGAATATTTCGGTCTGTGCAAGGTCTATTCCAAGTTTGTCGCGTAGAAATAGGGCAAATTGTTCTTCAACAGAAATGTGTACATCAAGACTCTGCAATTTCTTTAAGATAGCTGTCACATATTGGTTCTTTTTGGTTTGGAATATGTTGCCGAAAATAGCTATTTTAAGATGAGAGTACTTCATATATGGATAAAATATCTTAATTGTTCGTCTAATTCTATTAAATGTTAGTATTGCGATGCCGCTTGAAAGGCAAAAAAACAGTACTTTTGTAATTCAAAGCAAAAACTAACAAGCGCAAATTTACGTTTTTCGTTGGATATAACGAATAGTAACCATGACAAAGTTAAGTGTAAATATCAATAAAGTGGCCACGCTCCGCAATGCGCGTGGCGGAAATAATCCTGATGTTGTGCGTGTGGCGCTGGACTGTGAAAAATTTGGTGCTCAAGGCATAACCGTGCATCCCCGTCCTGATGAGCGGCATATACGTCATCAAGACGTGTTTGACTTACGCCCAAGATTGTCCACTGAGTTTAATATAGAGGGTCATCCGAGTGATGATTTTTGCTCTTTGGTGTTAAAGGCAAAACCCGACCAGGTGACACTTGTGCCGGACGCGCCAGACCAACTTACCTCAAATCATGGTTGGAATACGATAAAGCATGAGGCTTTTTTGCGCGATGTGGTAGGGCGGTTTAAGGCTGCGGGCATCAGGGTGAGCATCTTCATAGATGCACAACCACTGCTGGCAGATTATGCAAAAAAAGTCGGTGCAGACCGTGTGGAGTTGTATACAGAACCTTATGCGGCCAATTATGCAGCCAATAGGGAGGAAGCAATATCCCCCTTTGTACAGACGGCTATTCATTGCCGTGAAATAGGGCTGGGCTTGAATGCCGGACACGACTTGAGTTTGCAAAACCTTGCCTATTTTCACCAGCAGATACCATGGGTTGATGAGGTGAGTATAGGGCATGCCTTGATTTGTGATGCCTTGTATTTGGGCTTGCGTGAAACGATAAGTGAATATTTGGCTTGCTTGAAATGACCTGCAAGTTGAATGGTTGATAAAAATATAAGCTAAGCGGTTGCTTTCGGCAAATCATAAAAGCTTGCTATAAATATTAAATATCAGAAGTTGTGAATGCCGCTAAGGCTGCGTTCCAACGGTGTTGAACATAAAATTACAAAATGATTTACCTTATTCTTGCTGATGGCTTTGAGGAAATGGAGGCCATAGGCACTATTGACATTTTGCGTCGCTGCGGTTTGCAGGTGCAGACCTTGAGTATAACTGGCAAACGTGTGGTTGTAAGCGCACGTGGCGTGATAGTTAAGGCTGATAGTTTGTTCCGAAAAAATCACTTGATACATTGTGATGCGCTAATATTGCCAGGTGGCTTGAAGGGCGCTGAAACGATGAATAAAAATGCGGTGCTGCGCTTGGCTATTAGTCAGCAGTGTCATGAGGGTACTATTATTGCGGCCATTTGTGCAGCACCGATGGTACTGGGCACAGCGGGCGTGTTGAAAGGAAAGCACGCTACCATATATCCAGGCATGGAGGAGCATATCGAAGGCGCAATTTGTCATAGAGAGGCTTATGTGATAGAGCACGACAATGTAATCACCGCAGCCGGCCCTGCAGCCACGCGTTTGTTTGCTTGTGCCATAGCACGTCGTCTTGTGTCAAATCCAACGATAGTAGAGCAGATTGAAAGTGATATGCTGTTTGAGGGATATGACAAGTCGCAAGAGCAGGTGCTTCGGTTCTGATTGATGATAAACACGCATGTTTGATCCGCTGCAGACAGATATTAAATACTTGAAGGGTGTTGGACCCTTAAGGGCAAAGACGTTGGGTGAGGATTTGAATATCTTCACCCTTCGTGACTTGTTGTACAACTTTCCTTACAAGTATATAGACCGTAGTGTCATTCATCAAATAAAGAATTTGACAGATGGCATGCCTTATGTACTGCTGCGTGGCCAAATTGTGTCAAAAAATATCGAAGGAACAGGGCGGCGTGAGAGGCTCGTTGCTCTGTTTTCGGACGGTACGGGCTATGTGGAGCTTGTGTGGTTTAATTGCATCAAAACGCTTGAAAAGAAACTTGCCTTCAACCATACCTATGTGTTATTAGGCAAGCCCACGAGCTTTAATGGCCGAATTAGTATCGCTCACCCCGAATTGGAGGACGCACAGACAACAGAGTCGCAGCCTCTGACCATGCAGCCTCACTATCACACATCAGAGCGTATGAAGCGTCAAGGCTTTAGTTCACGCACAATGAGTGAACTCGTAGACCGCGCTTTTGACATGCTTCATGGCAAGCCTCTTGCTGAGACGCTCCCTCAATACATGATATCCGAATATCATTTGATGGGGGTGGACGAGGCCATACACAAGGTGCATCGTCCGCGGAGTGCAAATGAATTGCCTGAGGCAAGCCGACGCCTGAAGTTTGAGGAACTCTTTTACCTGCAACTCGACATTTTGCAGTATACGCAAAATCGCAAGTTGCATTATGACGGGTTCGTCTTTAGCAAGGTTGGCGACTGCTTTATGCGTTTTTATAATGAGCGTTTGTCTTTCGAACTTACGAATGCGCAAAAGCGTGTGGTAAAGGAAGTACGTAAGGACGTGGCTACAGGTAGCCAAATGAACAGATTGTTGCAAGGCGATGTTGGCAGTGGTAAAACCATGGTGGCATTGTTGTGCTGCCTTTTAGCGCTCGACAATGGCTTTCAGGCTTGCATAATGGCGCCTACAGAAATCCTTGCAGAACAGCATTATCAGTCAATAGTAGAACAGATTGGTGAATTGCCAATCAAAGTTGATTTGCTGACAGGTAATGTAAAGGGCAAGCGCCGTAAGGCAGTACTCGATGGTGTGGCTGATGGTAGTGTCAAAATACTTGTGGGTACGCATGCGCTAATTGAACCATCGGTGTCGTTTCTTAATTTGGGCTTTGTTGTAATTGACGAGCAGCACCGTTTTGGTGTGAAACAACGTGCCAAATTGTGGGGGAAAAATGTACGGCCGCCCCATATATTGGTAATGACCGCCACTCCCATACCGCGCACATTGGCCATGACCGTATATGGAGATTTGGACGTGAGCGTGATAGACGAATTGCCTCCCGGTCGTAAACCCGTGCAAACGGTGCATTACAGGCAAACCGACCGTGGTAAATTGTATCAGGGCATTCGTTATCAGTTGCAGTTAGGACGGCAAGTCTATGTGGTGTACCCCTTAATAAAAGAAAACGAAAAGCTCGATTTACACGATGCCGAAACAGGTTATAACCAACTGGTAGATGTATTCAGAGACTACAAGGTTGGCATAGTTCATGGCAAGATGAAACCTGTTGACAAGGAGAATGTGATGAGGGCGTTCAAAAAAGGCGATATCCACATATTGGTGTCGACAACGGTTATCGAGGTTGGGGTGAATGTGCCCAATGCTTCTGTCATGGTTATTGAAAATGCTGAACGGTTCGGTCTGGCTCAGCTGCACCAATTACGTGGCCGTGTTGGTCGTGGTGCAGAACAATCGTACTGTATACTGATGACCAAGGACAACCTTAGTGATACATCAAGTCGCCGTATGCGTGTGATGGTTGACAGCACAGATGGCTTTGTGATAGCAGAGGAAGACATGAAATTGCGTGGTCCTGGTGATATCGAAGGAACGGCGCAGAGTGGAATGCCTTTTGACCTTAAAATAGCCAATATTGTCAAAGATCAAGAGTTGCTTGAGGTAGCACGTGAGGCTGCCTCACAAGTGCTGGCAGGTGACCCTCATCATAATTTGCCACAAAATGAGGTGGTATGGGCACAGTTGGCACGGTTAAAAAAGACGCAAATCAACTTCTCAGCCATATCATAAATAGTTTCTGTGGCTTTTTGTTGAGGGTGCCCCCGTTATTGAGAGTGCACCCGTAAATATATAAAATGTACGAAGGTATGAATGCGGTGGTACGTTTTTTGAAAAATTGGACTTTGCCCGTGGCTATCACGGCAGGAGCTTTGGCTTATTTCGCCTATTCAAATTGTCCTTATCTTCAGTTTACAAAACCTTATGCTATGCCGGTTGTATCAATAGTGCAACCGCTGCTGATATTTTCAATGCTATTCTTATCGTTTTGTAAAATTAATGTGTGCGATTTGCGTCCCAAAATGTCGCATCTGTGGTTGTTGCTCATACAAATAGCCAGTTTCGCTGCAATATGTTTGTCGCTTTATTTATTCCCGCACATCAAATGTGGTGTCGTGCTCGAAGCAGCAGCATTGTGTTTGATATGTCCGACGGCTACTTCGGCATCGGTTGTTACTTTGAAACTGAAGGGTGATGGGGCAGACATAACCATGTATACATTGCTAATCAATCTCATGGTAGCCTTAGTCGTGCCAATTTTCGTGCCTTTAATCAACCATCATTCATCAGATTTGGGCTTTTTGCAGTATTTTTGGCAGATAATGGCCAAGGTGTTCCCGCTACTTATATGTCCGCTCATAGCCGCGCAACTTGTAAGGCTCTTTTTGCCGCGTTTGCACAAGTTACTGACGTCGTTCCATGACCTTGCTTTTTATTTGTGGGCTGTGGCATTAGGTATAGCCATAGCAGTTACGGTGCGCAGCATAGTACATACCAATCATTCGATTGGCGAGCTCTTTGCCATAGCTGTGGTGTCATTAGTTTGTTGTGCTTTACAATTTGGTTTAGGGCGTTTGATAGGCCGACATTATCAAACCCCTGTAAGTAGTTGTCAGGCTTTAGGACAAAAAAATACGGTCTTTGCCATTTGGTTGGGGTATACTTTTCTCAATCCCGTAACTTCCATTGCAGGCGGATTTTATAGCATTTGGCATAATTTGTACAATACGTACCAACTGCGCAAGCAAGCCACCGGCAAGAATTGTAAATCAGTTAAACAATAAAGTTCGCTTCTTGTGGGAGGCAAATTCACTGCATGTGACGTTTTATGGGTGGTTCTAAAAAAATCTGTTTCCAGAATTATTAGAACCACCCTTATATGATATTCATTGCCCGTAACACATTTATCTGATATCCAGAATTTTGTGCGTCTGAAGGGATAAACGCCATTTGGGGCTTGTCTTGCAAAATTCGATAGTGTCTTTAATTAGTTGCTTGTTACGCAAGTCGTCTCCTGTGTCGCAAGGTTGTAAAAAATAGTAATCGGAATGTACAGTTGGGTAGGGGGCAGGTTGCATTCCGTTGTACACTAATTTTAATTCGTTACAATGTTTGATTATCACTTTTGCTGTGTTCGTGTTCACAAAAGTGTCCTTTGGCGATAACGTAATCCAATCAATGTTTTCGGGAATGTTGTGCGTGCCATTTGTTTCGATTGCCACGAACTTGCCACATTCGTGCAATTTGTCTATCAGGCTTGCTGTGAGTTGCAATGAGGGTTCGCCGCCTGTAATCACGACATGCTTGGCTGGGTATTTTGCAGCTTCGCCGGCTATCTCGTCTTCACTCATTTCTTGTCCATGCTGATGGTTCGTGTCACAGAAAGGACACTTCAAGTTGCACCCCGAAAAGCGTATGAACACAGCGGGTGTTCCGGTAAAGAAGCCCTCGCCTTGTAATGAATAAAATATCTCGTTAATCCTCATGTGTGTCTTATGAAGCATCTTTTACAACAGGAACTTTGAACATGGCTTAAAAAGGAGCCGATTCAAATCCTGGTTTAATGTAACATGCAACGTTTCCCTCTGATTCTTGAAACGTGACCTTATAGCATTTAGGCACCTCGTTGCAAATCCAGTGAGCCAAATTCTCAGCAGTAGGGTTAAAGTCAAAAAGGTTGTTGAGAAGTTGGTGGTCCATCTTTTCTTTAATTTGCCGTTTAACATGACTGAAGTCAATCACCATGCCATTCTCGTCAAGCGTTTCAGCACAACAATATATGGTGACAATGCCGTTATGTCCGTGCAGGTTCTGGCATTTACTCTCGTATGTCAAGTGTAATTGGTGAGCAAAGGCTATTTCAATGCGCTTTGATATATAGTACATGATATTGGGAAGTATTTAATTCGGTATGCAAATTTCCAAGAAAGCGTGTTATAATCAAAAACTGTGTGGGGCAATTAACGTATTCGCAAGGCTGTTTGGGCGTGCTTCAAACTTATTAATTTGAAAGTGTAATGCACTTTAATGATTATTTATGTAATAATTATAGTCGTTATACAAACAAAATGTTGTATCTTTGCCCGTGTGACGCGCTGAATGTAAGCGTGTTTGTGAATAATGATACAAAGTGACTAAACAAATCAATCTATGACATACGACATCAACATGATCAAAGACTTCTATGCTTCATACGCACAGAAGGTAAGTATGATACGTTCAAAAGTTGGCCGTCCGCTAACTTATGCCGAAAAGGTGCTTTTCTCGCATGCAAGTTCCGACGTGGACAATTATGATTATAGTCGCGGCACAGATTATGCGACCTTTCAGCCTAACAGAGTGTGCATGCAAGATGCCACGGCACAGATGGCCATACTTCAATTCATGAATGCGGGCCGGGCGCAAACTGTAGTGCCAAGCACCGTTCATTGCGATCATTTGATACAAGCCTATAAGGGGAGTGAAGTCGATTTGCCAACAGCTCGCAAGGTAAACAGTGAGGTGTACAACTTTTTGCAGTCGGCGGCCAAGCGCTATGGTATGGGCTTTTGGGGGCCTGGTGCTGGCATCATACATCAAGTAGTACTCGAAAACTATGCATTCCCTGGCGGTATGATGGTTGGAACCGACTCACACACGCCCAATGCCGGTGGACTTGGCATGGCGGCCATAGGAGTGGGCGGTGCTGATGCTGTAGATGTGATGGTAGGCACGCCATGGGAGTTGAAAGTCCCTCGACTGATAGGTGTAAAGTTGACAGGCAAACTCTCTGGTTGGACATCGCCAAAGGATGTTATCTTATATCTGGCTGGTAAACTCACCACAAAGGGCGCGACCAATGCCATTATAGAATACTTTGGTCCTGGAGCTGCCACAATTCCCGCCACGGGCAAGGCCACCATTTGCAATATGGGGGCCGAGGTTGGCGCAACTACTTCAATGTTTGCTTATGATGCGCAAATGGCCGCTTACCTCAAGTGTACTGGACGTGCAGACGTGGCCGAATTGGCTGATGAAGTGGCAATGGACTTGCGTGCAGATGCAGAGGTGGAGGCAAATCCCGAACAGTACTACGACCAGTGCATTACCATAAATCTTGACGAATTGACACCTTACGTTAATGGGCCGTTTACTCCCGATGCGGCTTGCCAAGTGTCGGAAATGGCTGCCAAGGTAAAGAATGAAAATTTGCCTCAACAGGTAGATGTGTGCTTGATTGGTTCATGCACCAATTCTTCGTATCAGGATATGGCCCGTGCGGCATCGGTTGTCAAGTCCATGCTCGCAGCTGGGCACACATTGAAGTCGCAGCTTATAGTGTGTCCGGGTTCAGAACTCGTGCGCACTACAGCAGAGCGTGATGGCATTCTTGATGTGTTCGTCAAGGCCGGTGCCACCATTATGACAAATGCCTGCGGTCCTTGTATTGGCCAATGGAAACGTGAAAATCCACATCCTGAGCGTCCAAACAGCATCGTTACCAGTTTCAACCGCAATTTCGCTAAGCGTGCCGATGGCAATCCCAATACATACGCGTTTGTGGCCTCGCCCGAAACGGCCGTAGGATATGCCTTTACGGGTGATTTGACCAAACACCCCTCTTTCGTGCCTGAGCTAAATTGCTGCATGCCGCAAGGTGAGGCCTTGCCTGCTAAGGGCTATGCCTCAGATGCAGCGTGCGTGCAGGCTATTAAACCCGCATACAACATACAACCCGATGCGTCAGTTGAGGTTGAAATTAAACCTGACAGCGAACGTTTGCAGCGTTTGCAGCCATTTGCTGCTTGGAATGGCGAAGACTTCCAACAGTTGCCATTGCTGATAAAGGTAAAGGGCAAATGCACTACCGATCATATATCAATGGCAGGCCCTTGGTTGCGCTACCGTGGTCATTTGCAGAATATTTCGCGCAACATGCTGCTTGGCGCAGTCAATGCTTTTACGGGCGAGACCGGCTGTGTGAAAGATTTGACAACGGGACAGAACAGTGAAGTGTGGCAGGCTGCAGCGCATTACCGCGACGCAAAAGGTGGCAGTGTAATCGTGGCCGAGGATAATTATGGCGAAGGCTCAAGCCGTGAGCATGCCGCCATGGAGCCACGCTATCTTGGTGTTAAGGTCGTGTTGGTAAAGAGTTTTGCCCGTATACACGAAACAAATCTCAAGAAACAAGGCGTATTGGCACTGACTTTTGCCAATCCTGCCGATTATGAAAAGGTTAAAGAGGGTGATGCGTTCACAGTGAAGTGCAGCTCGTTGGCAGTAGGCAAACAAGTGCAAATAGACATACATCATGCCAATGGAGAAACCGACACCATTTGGGCAAATCACACCTATAACAACTTGCAAATAGCATGGTTCAAGGCAGGCTCGGCTCTGGCGGCCTCGTAATAACCCCTGATGTTTTTCAGCACGAACAATCGTAATCGAACGGTTCTGTAAGACACAGTTCACGCTACTTGCTCAACTCGCGTTGTTTGTGCCTGAACTTGAAAAGGATAAGAATTACGTCTCACATCAGTAGGTGCTCAAAAATGACACCTACTGATTGTATAAAATAAATTTGAACACCTACTTAATAATTGAACAAAATGACTGACAACAAAATACAGGTTGCATCTGATGGTACGCTCACAGTGCCAGCCCATGTGGCCATACCGTTTATAACGGGTGATGGTATTGGTGCCGAAATAACTCCGGCCATGCAGCAGGTTATAGATAAAGCTGTACAAGTGGCTTATGGTGCAGAAAGAAGCATTGTTTGGAAAGAGGTGCAGGCAGGGCAGCACGCCTTTGATACGTTGGGCACTTATCTGCCCGACGACACACTGAAGGATTTTGCCGACTATCATATAGGCATAAAGGGGCCTCTTACCACCCCCGTAGGTGGCGGCATACGTTCGCTTAATGTGGCCATGCGCCAGGGGCTTGACCTCTATGTATGTCTGCGTCCGGTGCGGTGGTTTAAGGGCATTGAATCGCCGGTGAAACACCCCGAAAAGGTCAACATGGTTGTATTCCGCGAAAATACTGAGGACATCTATGCTGGCATAGAGTGGAAGGCTTGTTCGCGTGAGGCACGTCATTTTTACGAATTCCTTCACGATGAAATGGGCGTAACCAAGGTGCGTTTCCCCGAGACATCGGCCTTTGGTGTAAAGCCTGTCTCTATTGAGGGCTCCAAACGTCTTGTCAAGGCTGCTTGCCAGTATGCACAGAGCCAAGGCTCCAATCATGTCACATTGGTACATAAGGGCAATATCATGAAGTTTACCGAGGGTGGTTTCAAAAATTGGGGCTACGAAGTGAACGACGAATGCTTTGGCGGCAATGTGCGCATGGACGACTGCATCTGTGATGCTTTCTTGCAAAACGCGCTGCTCAACCCCGAAGCCTACGATGTGATAGCCACTATGAATTTGAATGGTGACTACGTATCAGACATGTTGGCCGCACAGGTTGGCGGCATAGGCATTTCGCCGGGTGCCAATATCAATTATGAGCAGGGCAGGGCTGTGTTCGAGGCCACTCATGGCACGGCTCCCGACCTTGCGGGCACCAATCAGGCCAATCCTTGCTCGTTGATACTTTCGGGCGTGATGATGCTTGAACATCTGGGTTGGACCGAGGCTGCAAAATTGGTGACTGTCGCGCTCGAAACGCTCTTTGGTGATGGTTATGCTACTGCCGATTTGGCACGTTTTATGGATAATGGCAAACCTCTCGGCACAAAGGAATTTGCAGATGCACTGTGTGATGTAATAACCAAATAATCAATTGGCTATGACAACAAATAAGAAAGAAGAATACCTCATATATAAATTGGCTGACAACATGAAGGGGTGCGTCAAAATTGATGCAGACCTTTTCCGTAAACTCGACGTAAAGCGTGGCTTGCGTAATGAGGATGGCACAGGCGTACTTGTCGGATTAACCAATATTGGTAATGTGGTGGGTTACGAGCGTACAGCAGATGGTTTGCGCCCAATCGAGGGTAAACTCTACTTTAGAGGCTATGAGGTGTCAGACCTTGTGCACGCTGTGTTGCGCGAGCAGCGTTTTGGATATGAAGAGATAGCCTATCTGCTCTTGTCGGGGCGTTTGCCTGACAGTGAAGAGCTTGAGCAGTTCCGCCACCTCTTGGTAGATAACATGTCATTGATGTCAAAAACTACTTTGAACATTGTAGAGCTTGAAGGCAATGACATAATGAATATATTGGCCCGTAGTGTGCTCGAATTGTACACCTACGATGCCAATCCTGATGACATTTCGCGCGAAAATCTCATGCGTCAGAGTGTCGAGCTTATTTCAAAGTTCCCCACTATAATAGCCTATGCATATAATATGTTGCGACATAAGGCTCTCGGACGTTCGCTGCATATCCGCCACCCCAGGGAAGGTTTCTCGTTGGCAGAGAACTTCCTGTACATGTTGTTGGGCAATCATTATACACCGCTTGATGCACGTACGCTCGACCTGCTCTTGATATTGCAGGCAGAACATGGTGGTGGTAACAACTCTACATTTACAGTGCGCGTCACCTCTTCAACGTGTACCGACACCTACTCATCAATAGCCGCAGGTATAGGTTCGCTCAAAGGCCCTAAACATGGTGGAGCCAATATTCGGGTTCACCACATGATAGAGCATCTCAAGCAAAACATCAGACATTGGGACGACGAAGCCGAAATAAGCCGCTATCTGCACAAAATAGTCAAGAAAGAAGCCTACGACTGTACCGGTTTGATTTATGGCATAGGCCATGCCGTGTACACCCTTTCCGACCCGCGTGCAGTCCTGCTCAAAGAGATGGCGCGCAAACTGGCTGAGGAAAAGGGCCGCATGGAAGAGTTTGAGTTCATGGAGCGCATTGAGAAATTGGCTGTTGAGGCTGTTTACGACATAAAAGGTACAGCCAAGAAACTTTGTGCTAATGTCGATTTTTATTCAGGCTTTGTGTACGATTTGATTGGATTGCCCATCGAAATTTATACCCCGCTTTTTGCCATGGCTCGTATAGTGGGTTGGTGTGCACACCGTAATGAGGAACTCGGCTTTGTTGGTCGCCGCATTATTCGTCCTGCATATCGTTGCGTGGCCGATATCCGCGACTATGTGCCGGTGGGCGAAAGGTAGGTGTGTTCAACTATTAAGATGTTTTTTTACTGTTTTGTCTGCACTCTGCACTTTGTGTGTAAAAGTAATTGATATTCAATGACAAAAAGCGTGTAGATAAGTCTGATTTTTATATGCACTGCCGTCTGCACTTGTTGCAGGCGGCAGTGCATTTTTACGTCATAGGGGGAGCGTATGGCGGACATAGGGAGGGCGGCTTTTCTGTCCATCCAACAATTTTTACGCCCTCCCTATGTCGTTATGTCGTAGTGGTATGGGTGTGTGCTGCACCTGTGCGGACGAAGCTGTGCAGATAGTGTAGAGAGTGCAGACAAAAGTGTAGAGTGCAAACGGTAGTGCATATAAAAAACGGGCTTATATGCACTGCGTAAGTTGTTGAAAATCAATGAGAGTGTAGACAAAAGTGCAGAGTGTAGACAGTTTGCGCAAAAAGTGCAGTGTGTGGTGTGTGTGGCCTCATTGTTATGGTTGGGGGGTACTGCAACTTGCTTGTTTGGTTAATAGTTTGCTTGCCGATTAACTTCTGCCGTTTGTGCAATCTTTTCATGTTTTGTATTCGTTAGCGTAAAAAATATGGCTTCAAACATGAATACGAGGGAAGCAACTTTGAATGGGTCTATATTGCGTGTAGCTTATTTTTGTAAGGTGAGAAAGTTTGCTTTGTTTTGCAAGGTGCTTGTTGCATAAGTTATGCTAATATTAGGTAGCGATGTGTGTTTTTTGAGCACAATTCGATATATTTAACTCGCAATATTTCAAAACAAAGGGCAAATATTTGTGTACTTAAATACTTTTCTGCAACTTTGCTGATGAATCTGACATTACTCGAATTGTGCTCTGTCGCTTGTGTCCCCCTTTATTCGTTAAACGGGGAACAAATACGGCGGTGCATGGAACAGACATCTACAAACATTTATACTTTCTATGAAAAAGAACAAACTCTTTGTTTCTTTGCTGGCAGCAGGTATGCTGGCCATTTCGCCTGCCATGGCAGACGATGTGGTAAAACTTACTACCAGCAAGACAGCAGGCGAGACTGTTTCACTGCAGATAAACAATGCAGATGGTGTGACAGTTGATTGGGGTACAGGTACACCCGTTGCTGTTGAAAATACAGGGACGACTGGTTTGACCCTCACTGGCACTTTGGGAGGCTCAACCATTACCATTACGAGCCCTGCTAAGTTACAAACTCTTATTTGCGACAATTTGGGCTTGACGGCAATCGACCTGTCTGCTGCTCCCAATTTGCGCTCTCTTTACTGCCAGAACAATGCGTTGACAACACTCGATCTCGGTGGTTGCAAACTGCTTACCGACTTGAATTGTGCAAACAATAAGTTGTCTTCAATCAGTCTTGACGCAACACCTGTGCTCGAAACAGTTAATTTATCAGACAATGAATTGACTGGCACGTTTGCTTACAAGAGCAGTACTTTGCAGCACTTGAACATCAGCGGTAATGCTTACACAGGAGTTAACCTCAATTCCAACACCAACCTCGATGTGTTGAAGTGTGCCGAAACGTCTGTAAAGTCTGTGGCTACTACTTCAAATGCCATCTCTGTTATCATGTGTGGCAATAGTGCGGTAAGTTCGATGACGATCAATGGCAAAATGCCTTCATTGCGCGACGTGTTTGCCGAGAATAACAAATTGTCAAAGTTGAACGTGGAAGATGCAAGCAATCTTGATTATCTGGCTGTTGAGAACAACCAACTCAAGACTGTAAACTTGCCCAGCACAAACTTTTACGCTTACACTTGCGACAATAACAAACTTTCGTTCAATTCGTTGCCGAAGGAAGGACAAGTTAAGTACTTGTCTTATGCTAATCAGCAGAGCGATATAGACATTACGAGCAAATTGAAGCGCGTGCGTAACGACAAGGGCGAGTGGGTTTATTATTTGCTCACTTGTGAAAAAGCTTCTGATTACAACACACTCAAGCTCCCCTATGTGCTTAATATTCAGGAGTTGGTAGAAGATAACTCAGCAAGCTATACTTACAAGTCGGTTGACGAAAATGGCGAAGTGAGCGACATAGCCAAGTCTGATATGTACATTAAGATTGCAGCTATCTATAAGGGCCTTGTGGCATTCAAAAAGCCTTTCAGAGAGGTGTACGTTGAGTTCACAAATTCTGATTACCCTGACTTGAAGCAGCAGACAACCCACTTTGTTGTGGCTAACAGTGAAGATGAAGTGCTTACTGGTATAAACAATGTGACTACTGTTGCCAATGGTCTTGATATTAAGGCGGGTAGCGGCGTGCTCACTCTCACAGCTTCGCGTCCTCAGAGCGTAAAGGTTTACAACACGGCTGGTCAGTTGATGTGGCAGGGTACAGTTGAAGGTACTCAGGACATTCAGCTTGTAACAGGTGTATACCTCGTAAATGGTACTAAAGTAATCCTTTAATACAATTCACTAAATAAATTGACAATTAAATGAACTACATACAACAAATTTTTGCTTGTGCTGCATTGGCTTTCGCTGGTACTGCTTATCAGCCAGCTATGGCACAGGTCAAGTTGTCAAGCGATGCTTATCCCGTCATTGTCGCTCCTCATAGCCAGTCTATCAGCTATCTTGAACGTACGCTTTGCTATGACATAACAAGCAATGTGGACTACACAGTGTCAACTGATGCTGACTGGTTGTCGGTGCGTAAGGCTGCCGATGGCTCGGTTTATATTCATGTTGCATATAACGAAAGCAACTTTAAGCGCGTTGGCCGTGTCACGTTTGTTAATGAGGATAAGGAGCTGAAAGAGACCCTCACTATCACTCAGAGCAAAAATGAGGGTGCCACCGAAATACCGTCAGACGATATCTTTTCTCTCTTTACGGATCAGTCGCTTTCTACTTTGAAAGAGGGTGTGACCCAGGACATGATTAACTCAAAGATTAGCAATGAGTATTATCGTGGATTGGCTACAAAGATTCTGAATAACACATACGATGAAACTTGCCGCGTGCAGACTTACACTGCTAAGTTGAATCCAACGGTTCAGTCTGCTCTCTGGAATGCGCCAGGTAAATTGTATGACCAACGCCAGGGTGTTACAGGTATCAACATCACTAAAGGTAAGCAGGTAGTAGCTGTGTCAGGTTTGCCCGACGGAAAGACTGTGCCCATAACCATTACCGCTTGGTATGTTGGTAAGGATGGTAGCAACTTTGATGGTGGTAATCCGCAAAGTTTTACTTACAATGTAAAGAATGGTCTTAACACCATTGATTACACTTACGACTATGACGGTTTGGCTTATGTATGCTATTATGCTGATGCCAACCCTGAGTTGCAGCCGGCTATCAAGGTACACTTTATCGATGGCCAAATCAATGGCTATTTGAGCCCGGACAAGACTAATGAGGAAATGTATGAGCTCACTGGCAAGGCCGTCAATGTTTGTATGGACGTGCTCGGCAAGAAGGTTCACTCGGTATGGACATCTAAGGGCTTGCACGACTACTGCCGTGCTACAAAGAAAGACCCGAAGGACCCCAAGGAGGAACGCGTGCTTGGTTACCGCCAGTATATGAATGTGCTTGACTCGCTCATTCAGTGGGAGCACGATTTGCTCGGCTTTACCAAGTATAACAGCCTGCCCGACAACCGTACGATGGCTTATACTAACTACACCTACTATATGTTCCAGGGTGGTTTCGGTGTGTCGTTCCATCATGATCAGGAATCACGCGTGCTCGATTGCAATACGCTTGTTCACAATGACGATGACGCTATTTGGGGCCTTTCTCACGAGTGGGGACATCAGCACCAAATGCACCCTTACTTCTGTTGGGGTGGTATGGGTGAAGTTACTAACAACATGAACTCGTACTACAATATCATGAAGATGGGTTATCACTCATCAGAAAAGATTAACAATTGGGTAGCTGCTCGCAGACATTTCGTAGATGCTGATTACACTGATATTGAAACAGCTACAAGTGGGCAAAGGGGTTCACGTTACAGCGGAAAGCGTCATCTTGCATATGAGAAGAGAAGTACTCAGCCTAACGAGGCTTTGCGCGCTTTCTGCGAGACAATGAAGGACTCTATCGTTGCAGATTATTCAAAGACTCCTGGTAAGGCTCTTCATAATGTAGAGGTTGGAGTAGGTGAGGTTCTTTGTCCTTTCGTCATGCTTTACAATTACTTCACTACGCACGGCAAACCTGACTTTGCACCAGATTGGTATGAAGCACTTCGCCAGAATGATAATGAGAATGGTTCGGTAGTTGAAAAGCAGGACGGTCTTGACAAGTACGAAGCACTTGCTTCTGCTCAGAACAATAACAAGAATGGTAAATATGCGGTGTTTGCAGCCAAGTATCCTAACAGTTGTTGGATAACGAAGGGTTACATTACAAAGAGCAGTAACCCTGCGGGTAACACCATGCCTTTCGTTCTTAACTACATTCGCAAGGTATCTCGTATTTCTGGTTACAACCTCTTACCGTATTTTGAACGTTGGGGCTTTTTACGTACAATTGCTATCTATATTGGTGACTATGGCAACTACTTCAGCGTATTTACTCCTGAAATGTACGAAGAATTCAAGAATGATATGGACGCACTTGTTGCTGACGGAACGCTTAAGGCTATGCCCGAAGGCATGGTAGAGGACATTTCAAACTCTCCCGACCTTTACAATTCGGGTTACAAGAATTTCGGTACAACCCCAGAATTCCCCAACTAAGTTAGCGCTTAACTTTGTAGAATAAATTAAGGCTGTATGCATTGTAAATTGCATACAGCCTTTTTTTTGAGATGTCTTGGAGTCCGGTAAAAGTCCAAAGCATGTTATAATGCTTTTGCCCTTTCAGGCAGGGTGTTCAAAATCGGCGTCAAAAGCGCGAGCGTTTTTGTTGCATTTTAAGTTGCCTGAAACGCGCTGCAAAAAAACGCAAGCACTAATGGGGGCGACGCGTCTCGCGTCGGGATAATTAAAAGG